>Ga0256405_10002183_pt1 | contig 46948 bp, 42 predicted proteins | sample RumenRJG_02DNA_FD_189096 | JGI IMG/M metagenome (GOLD analysis project Ga0256405, IMG submission 189096) | Bovine rumen microbial communities from Lethbridge, Alberta, Canada - RJG_02 | ecosystem: Host-associated > Mammals > Digestive system > Stomach > Rumen | place: Canada: Alberta... | reverse complement strand
CTTTGATTTCTTATTTTACAGGGAATGCAGTGACCGGATGGGCATCAATGACGAGCATCTTATGTTTTGTTTCGGGCATTCAATTGATTTCTTTAGGCGTAATAGGTGAATATATCGGGAAGGTTTATTTGGAGACGAAGCAAAGACCAAGATATATCATCGAAGAGAAAACTGACAATTCAGACATATAAAAAACCTGTAAGCAGGTACGGATTTGCTTACAGGATTATTATCTATGGCGGTGCTATGAAAGCAATTTTTTCACCGCTTTGTTTGGGAAGATGTGATCAATCAGAAAACACATAAGGTAAGATACGAAATAGATCAATATACATTTCTCAAAGCTGTGAAGAGGAAGGTTTGGAACAAAAACATAAAAAAGGGTATAGACAAGTCTATGCGAACAATAGATTCCCATCGTGTAATCAGTGATCTTAAGGATCACTTTTTTAATGTTTGTGTTCAAATACTCAAATGGAGCCAGATAGGCAAAAGTAACAATACATAACGATAAGTATGGCTTGGCAAATCCGGAATAATCAAAGCCTTTTACTTCCGGCCAAGGGACATAGAATCCTGCCAGGAAAGCAACGACACAAATGATCATGACAAGATATCTGTGTTTTTTTAGATGTTCAAAGATATTTAAATATTTCAATATGAACCCAATAACTGCAAAAGGAATAACTTCCAGGATCCTGCCTAAAGGTTTTTTAAGCTCAAAGGGAAGATCTTTGAACAAAGCCCGGTTGATACCGGAATATTGCATGAAGTAAGAAAAAATCAGAAGGACGATTAATACGATAAATCCTTTATGATCATCCGTTTTTGAAAACACCAAATAGAATAGAGCAGTAATGATAATTACATTAAACTGATACCACATCGTCGGATTGAGGTTCATGCTGTGACCTGTCAGAATCTGCCAAAAAAGATCGACTGGTTTTAAAGCGAGGCCGGCATGGAAAAGAAGATTCAATAACAGATAAGTGAAAAAATAAATGAAGGCCCATCCGATCTGCGGTATTGCAAGACGCTTAGTTCGTTGAACAAAACGAGAGCGATCTCTTTTTAAGAAAAAATCTGTCATCAAATAGAATGACATGATCGCAAAGCAGGATACAGCTAAGGAAACCATTTGACGGAAAGGCCAAACGATCAATGGGTTATACTCATCCCAATTGCAAAAATGAGCTAGGATGACTTCAAAAGCCATCAGAGCCTTCAAGAGAGAAAAACCGTAATTGATTTTATCTTGTTTGGTAAAAGCAGACTTCATTCTATTATTCTATCATCTTGCCTGCAGCAATTCGATTTTTAATAGTCAATTCTGTATAATTAGAAAAGTATCAGGGACAGTATGATTGAAGTTTTTAAGAAAACACCTATATTCAGAGTCATCATCTTTTTGGTTATTTTATTCCTGTTGATAAACAGTGTGACAACTGTATTGTTATACAGGGATAGGATTGAAGATAACACCAGTTATCAGGTCGTCAATTTTTATAAGGAAAAAAGGGATTCTGCTGAGGTGGTTTTTGTTGGCTCAAGCAACTGTTTTTCTTTTTATTCTCCTTTGTTTGCATATAATGCCTATGGAATAAAGACAACGAATTTCTCTTCATCGGGCATGGGAATGGTTGCTTATAAATATGCTGTAGAAGAAGTGAAAAAAACACAATCCAAGGCAAAGATCGTCGTTACGGTTACCCCTCTTGATGAAATGAGTTATTCCGGTCTTCATTATTTGGCTGATTATATGCCTTGGTCAATGAATAAACTGAATTTACTAAAGAAGTACTTTTCACAACGTAATGAGAGCATTCTGAACAGCATCGAATACTTTATTCCCATTATGAGATTTCATGAAAGATGGAGTGAAGTGAATCCGGTGAATATAAAGCTGGATGATGGCACGAAGGGTGCTACCAGTCATATTTATTATCTGTCTTATGTCAACGACATCAGTAAGGACTATTTTGTTTCCGATGAAAGGGAAGAGATTCCTGATGATTGGGATTCCATAATGAATGATTTGCTTGACTATTGTGATGAAAGCAATACGGACATTGTTTTTCTGTTTCCTCCAAGATCATATACGCAAGAGGAATATCAAAGGCTGAATTCTTTGATCGATCTGATCGAGAAACGTCATTATACAGTCATGGACTTAAGAGATAAGTTGGAACTGATCGGCTTGAATCCGACATATGATTTTTATGATATTCGTCATACAAATGTTCATGGGTCTATTAAATATACTGATTACGTTATTAAAGAAGTGACAAGACACTATGGACTGAACCTTGAATTTGAAAGAGACGAAGAGTACGACAAGGCTTTTTCAGTGTATTACGAGAAGATTAGGAACTACGTCTTGGATGTGGAACTTGATATGAAGAATCGGAATTATCATTTGAACAGACCGGAATTATTGCTGCAGAATGAAAATGATGAAAGAGTATCAATTCATTGGGACCCGATCGAAAATGCAGACGGGTATCTGGTTTATAAGAACGGTTTGAATGGATGGGAATTGGTTGAAGATGTTAAGGATGCGACATCATATACAGTCGAAGGAGCTTCAGATGATAGCGGCTTATATACTGTTATTTCATACAGAAATGAAAACGGAACTCTGAAGTATGGAAATTATGATTATAAAGGCATTCAGATTGGGGTGAATCAATAAATGGGTTTCCTGTCATTTAAATTCATACTGTTTATCGGAATGACGTTCTTTCTGTATTTTGTCTTTCCGAAAAGATTCCAGTGGATCGTCCTTTTGGCATGCAGCTATTTATACTATTACCTGAACAGCGGACTTCTTGTCGGAGTGCTTTTTGGTGTTTCGGTTTTTACTTTCCTTGCCGGAAAAGTTCTGTTTGCCTTAAACGAAAAAATCGATTTGGCGGAAAATAAGGAACAGAAAAACAGATTAAAGAAAAACAGAAAGACGATTCTGATTCTTTCAATTGTGGTTGTTTTGAGCAACCTGATTATCATCAAGTATTCCGATTTTTTGATTTCAAATATCAATTCACTAATCAACGGACATTTCAATCTGTTTCATTTTATTCTTCCGATCGGTATTTCTTTCTATACCTTGCAGGCAATTTCTTATCTAGTAGATATTACAAAAAACAAGTGCAGCAAAGATGACAACATTCTTCATTTTCTGCTCTACATGTCGTATTTTCCGCAGATTATTCAGGGTCCCATTCCCCGTTATAATAAACTGGCTCATCAGCTTATCGAAAAGCATGAATACGATTATGTAAGAGTCACACATGGATTGCAGCTGATGCTGTATGGTATTGCGAAGAAGGTCATCATAGCGGATAGGATCGGTTCCCCGGTACGCTATATCTTTGACAATTACAGCGATTTTCATGGACTGTTCATTGTTTTTGGAGCAATTTGTTACAGTATTCAGATTTATGCGGATTTTTCCGGAGGCATTGATGCGATCAAGGGAATTTCTGAAGTATTCGGAATCAAACTGGATGACAATTTCCGCCAGCCGTATTTCTCAAGATCGATCGAAGAGTTCTGGCGCAGATGGCATATTTCGCTAGGTTCTTGGATGAAGGATTATGTATTTTATCCCCTTTCTTTATCAAAGGCCTTTAATTCTTTAGGAAAAAAGGTTAGACAGAAATACAATGCGTCGCTTGGAAAGAAGATTGCGCCTTGTTTGGCTATGTTTATTGTTTATCTTCTGGTGGGAATCTGGCATGGTGCCAGCTGGAAATATGTTGCCTATGGTATATGGAACGGAATATTTATCAGCAGCGGTATTTTGCTGGACGGCTGGTATAAAAATGTTTTGCAGAAATGTAAAATCAGCGATGATTCCAAATGGTTCAATTGCTTTAGAATGGTGAGGACATTCCTGATTTGTTCGATTGGCAGACTATTCTCCAGAGCTAATGATCTTTCAAGCGCTTTAGCAATGTTTGGCTCAATATTTAAAGGCTTTTTTGATTTTTCGTTTTTAAATAGTGAGGTCTTTGAAGCGCTCGGCTTGAATTATAAAAACTGGATCCTTCTGATCGTGATGTTTGCTGTTGTGATGTATATCGATTATTTGAAGGAAAAAGGAGTGAACGTAAGAGAGAAGATCTCGAAGCAAAATATCTTTTTTAGGTGGGTGTTATACTATATATTGATAATGTCCATTATGGTTTTTGGGCTTTATGGAGGCAGCTACGACGCATCGTCCTTCATCTATGGAAAATTCTAGAGGTGATCAAATGAAAGAGTTACTGGAATTATTGAATAATGTCAGATCAGATGTAGATTTTGAAAATGAGAACCATCTTGTGGACGATGGGATTCTGGATTCGTTTGATATCGTTTCAATTATTGCTGATGTGAATGATGAATTTAATGTTGAAATAACGGTTGACGATATTCTTCCGGAAAATTTTAATTCCGCAAAGGCTTTGCATGATCTGATTGAAAGATTGAAGGACCGCTAGATGAACAAACTTGAGATCAATTATTCCGATGCGGAAAAAACAATCGTACAGAGGATTTTTGAACATGGAAAGGCCAGCCCTGACAAGCCGGCAATTTTCTGTAAAGACGAGACTGTTACATATTCGAAACTTTGTGATCTGATCTATTCGATCAGTGAATTTTTAAAGAACAAGGGTGTTAATAAGGGCGACCGCGTTTTAGTCCAATCGATTCACGACAAGTACTGTGTCGCTCTTTATTACGCAATCCATTATCTTGGCGCGATTTTGGTCCCTACAGAGAAAGATGCGCCTGTGCAAAGGATCCAGGAGATTTTTGATGAAGTCGGAGCAAAGCTGGCAATCCATTCCAAATATTCCGAGATTCAGAATTGTTATTTATATGCAGATATTGAAGATGCTTGCAAGGATATAAGGAATTATTCTTTTGTCGATCTCAGCTTCCCGGATCTGGATGATTATTGTGAAATGGTGTTTACGACCGGAACGACTGGAAAATCAAAAGGAGTTTTGATCAGACACAGAAATATTTCCTGGTATGCTGTTTCGATCGCTGATTCGATCCAGATGAAACAGGACAACAGGTTCTTTATCACGACTCCATTGAACCATGCCGGTGGATTAAGAAGAACACACCTTTCTTTGGCGAATGGTTGTGCCGTGATTTACCTGGATGGTCTGCTTAATATCAAGAAATATTTTGACTACATTGAGAAATATAAGGCAACATCTTTGTATTTGCCTCCTGTAGCGATCCGGCTTTTGGTGAATACTACCAAGGATGAATTGTACAAATATGCTGATCAGATTGACTTTGTCTATTCCAGTTCTTCACCTCTTCCTATAGGGGATTGCGAAGAATTAAAGAAATTGCTTCCAAAGACAAGACTATATAATGCCTATGAGGCATCAGAAACTCCTGGCGTCAGTGTTTATGACTATAACACCGATGTTATTCGTAAAAACTGTATGGGAAAGCCTAATCCGGGTGTAGAGCTCGCTTTGATGGATGAGAATGGGAATATCTATCATGAAGCGGGAAGAGAAGGACAGATCTGCATTAAAAGTCCAATGAATATGGCTGGTTACTATAACGCTCCGGAACTTACCGATACAGTCATGAAAAATGGATGGTTTATTTCCAGTGACCTTGGCGTTTTTGATGAGGATTTTAATATCTACTACAACGGCCGCAAAGGTGACGTCATCAACATTGGTGGTTACAAGATTTCACCGATTGACGTGGAAGAGGTGGCGCTGTTGTCGGGAATGATAAAGGAATGTATCTGCGTTTTAGGAGAAAACCGAAATGGATATCCGCTCTTAAAACTTTTAGTTGTTCCTAAGGAAGAAAGCATTGATGCCAGAGAACTGATCCGTTTTATCGGAACAAAACTGGAACCATATAAAGTACCAAAAGTGGTAGAGAGTATAGATGAAGTGCATAAGACTTTCAACGGCAAAATCGACAGAAAGTATTATAAAAAATGAGAGATGTAATGTTTTTGTTCCTGATCATTGCGATCGGGTACTTGATAGGCCGAATCAGAATTAAAGGAATCAGTCTCGGGATGTCCGCCATACTGATTGTTGCTTTGTTTTTTGGTCATTATGGGTTTAGCGTCCCAGGTTTAATTAAAAACCTGGGATTAGCTTGTTTTGCGACAGCTGTAGGTTATATCACGGGGCCGGTCTTTTTGAAGAATTTCAAGAATAAAGCTTTATACTATGTTTTCCTGGGTTTTATTATCATATTTATTTCGGCACTCTTATGCATTGCCTCGGTAAAGATTTTTCATCTTCCTTCAGCCTTGGGCTTAGGACTGTTTTCCGGGGCGGTTACTTCAACGCCCGGACTGGCAATGGCACTTGAGCTGACCGGAGATTCTTTGGTTTCGGTAGGGTATGGAATCGCTTACCCGTTTGGCGTGGTAGGCCTGGTCTTAACGGTCCAGATCTTGTCGAAGTTCAGAGAAAAACCCGAAATTAAAGAGACTGTTTCACAAAGTACAGTTCAACAAGCTGAGTTAAATAATCTAATATCCATTGATAAGAACGGGATGTTTTTTTATTCCATTGCGCTAGTCATCGGCATTGCGATCGGAAGCCAAAGTCTTAAGCTTTCAGACGGGACAACGTTTGGTTTGGGTATTTCCGGCGGGACTCTTCTTTCGGGTTTATTCTTTGGCAGTTTGTCTCACATCGGTCCGTTATCGACTAAAGCCAGTAAAGGCCTATTGGATACGATGAGGGAATTTGGTTTGGCGCTGTTTTTGGCTGCCGCCGGACTTGAGGCCGGAAGCGGCTTTGTATCAACGATAAAAGAATATGGCTTTGTGCTGTTCTTCATCGGATTGTTTATGACGCTTTTTCCGAGTATCTTCACTTTTCTGTTGGCAAACAAAGTGCTTCATTTGGATGTTCGGAGTTCCTTGGGAGCGATTTGCGGTGGCATGACAAGCACACCGGCTTTAGGATCCCTTTCCGATATCGAAGAGTATGAAAAAGTTACAACCGGCTATGCCGCCACATACGCCGTGGCATTGTTAAGCATAATACTGATGATTCAGATGATCAATTTTCTGTTGAACTGATCTACGAAGGTTTCATATAGATAAAAGCGAATGGTGGTGAATATATGTATTCGATCATAGGTGCGAATGGTTATTTAGGCTCTTATATTAAAAAAGTGATCCTTGAAGAAACAAATGAGGATCTTATTTGTGTAGATAAGAATGTTCCTGAAAAAGAAACTGAAAGCAGAGTGAGATGGATTAACTGTGATATCACAGATCGCGTTTCTGTTGATATGGTGCTGGATGAATTAAGCAAACATGAAGATCTTAAGATAGTATACCTGGCTGCTTATCATAATCCCGACATGGTAGAGAAGAATCCTGAACTGGCATGGAATATCAATGTAACTTCTTTGTCATACTTCATCAATAAAGCCTCTTTCGCCAAGGAAATCTATTATCCGTCAACGGATAGCGTCTATGGTGAAAGCGAGAATTTTTATCACTTTAGAGAAAATGATCCATTAAATCCGGTCAATATCTATGGCCATAATAAATGCGCAGCCGAAGCGATCCTTGTACACAAGGGAAGAAATGTCGTGCGCTTTCCGTTTTTGATTTCGCCGAGCTTGGCTGGCAAACCACACTTCTATGATCGAATCGTTGAGTCTTTACGAAACAACGAACCGTTTGATATGTATGAGGATTCTTACCGCTCTTCTTTGAGCTTTGAAAATGCGGCAAGATTATTAATTGCTCTGATCGAAAAAGGAAACAGAGAACCGATTGTCAATGTGTGTGGTGATAAAGATCTCTCCAAGTACGATGTAGGCCTTCTGGTAGCTGAAAGAGAAGGATTGGATCCTAAACTTATCGTTCCGGTCAAGATGGGCGAGATCACGGTTGAAGGTTTTGTTACCAAGAGAGCGACCAGCACGTTGATGGACAATAAATTATTAAAAGAAGTATTGGATTTAGAATACGTTGATATTTTTGAAAGGCCGAAATATAAACAATGAAAACCGTAATTATGGCCGGCGGTAAGGGAACGAGGATTTCTTCAATTGCTTCGGATATCCCAAAACCGATGATCTGTATTGGTGATAAGCCGGTCTTACAGCTTGAAATCGAATCTTTACGGAAACAGGGTTTTCAGGATTTTATTATTACCATTTCTCATCTGGGCTATGTCATTCAGGATTATTTCAAAGATGGTTCTGATTTTGGCGTTCATATAGAATACTTCAATGAAGAAAAGCCATTGGGCAATGCCGGAGCATTATTCGAGTTAAAAGATAAATTGACTGAAGACTTTCTTTTGATCAACGGCGATGTCTTGTTCGAATTTGATGCCAATCGTTTTGTGAACTATCACAAAGAAAAAGGCGGCTTGGTTACCTTATTCACACATCCCAATTCCCATCCTTACGACAGTGGCTTGATTATTGCCGATGAGGATAAGTGTGTTTTGAAGTGGTTGGCAAAAGAAGATGAAAGGCCTTTGTATTATCGAAATCGCGTCAATGCCGGCATCCATATTCTTTCACCTGAAGTGTTGAGAGAAAGGCTTGATAAGGAAAAGGTTGATCTGGATAGGGACATCTTAAAACCATTATGTGGTAAAGGTGTGATGTTTGCCTATGATTCGAGTGAATACGTCAAGGATATGGGCACACCAGAACGTTACAAAGAAGTCAGTGAAGATCTTCTTTCCGGTAAAGTGGAAAGAAGAAGTCTTTCCAATAAGCAGAAGGCAATCTTCCTGGACCGTGACGGCACGATCAATAAATATGTTGGCTTTTTAAGAGACATCGATCAGTTTGAATTGACAGATAGTGCTGCTGAGGCGATAAAGACGATCAATAAGTCGGATTATTTGGCAATCGTTGTGACCAATCAGCCGGTCATTGCCAGGGGCGAAGTCAGCTTTGAACAGCTGGATGAAATTCATCAGAAAATGGAGACCTTATTAGGCAAGGAAAGTGCTTTTATTGATGGTTTATATTTCTGCCCGCATCATCCGGATTCCGGTTTTGAAGGAGAAGTAAAAGAACTGAAAATCGATTGCGATTGCCGCAAACCGAAACCTGGAATGCTGGTTAAAGCCGCGAAGGATTTTAATATCGATTTAAGTCAGTCTTTCATGATTGGAGACAGCGATAACGATATGACCGCAGGTAGCGCCGCTGGCTGCAAATGTATTAGAATAGATAGAGATGGTGACCTGTTAAAAGCTGTAAAACAGGCACTGAATAAAGAAATATGAAAAAGATCGTTAAGAATGAACTGGAAGAACTGATTAGAAGATATCCGCAGCTTGATGTCTGTAAGAAAGACGTTGAAAAGGCATATCTTTTACTTCAGAAAACATACGATAAAAACGGAAAGCTTCTGATTGCCGGAAACGGCGGTTCGGCCGCTGACAGCGAACATATTGCCGGTGAGCTGATGAAGCGTTTTAAGATTACCCGTCCAATCAATAAGGAACTGGCAGACAAATTGATGAAGATCGATCCGGAAAGAGGCGAACGATTAGTCAAGAATCTGGAGATGCCATTACGAGCGGTTCCTTTGACATCTCATATTGCCATTACGACAGCTTACATGAACGATGCCGATGCAACCGGTGTTTTTGCTCAACAGATGTTGGGTTTTGGCAATGAGGGAGATGTTTTCCTGGCAATTTCCACATCCGGCAATTCTGAAAACATCATTTCGGCTTGCGTTGTCGCAAAGGCCATGGGCATTAAGATTATCGGATTAACAGGAGAAAAGGAATCCAAGTTATCGAAGTATGCAGATATCTGCATCCGGGTTCCGGAGACCGAGACCTATAAGATTCAGGAACTGCATTTGCCGGTTTATCATGCCTTGTGTCTGATGCTAGAAAGCAATTATTTTGGAAAATAGATTATGATCATCACAAAAACACCATTTCGAATGTCCTTCTTTGGCGGAGGCACCGATTTACAGGAATTCTTTGAGGAACACGGAGGAGCGGTATTATCCTCTACCTTTGATAAATACGTTTATGTCACGGTGAGGCACTTGCCGCGATTTTTTGATTATAAGAACCAGTTGACTTACTCCAAGATTGAAAGAGTCGGAAATCCGGAAGAATTCGAACATCCGATGGTCCGCAACGCGATGAAACTACTGGATATGCATGAGTTGATCATCAACTATGATGCTGACCTTCCGGCAAGGACAGGTCTTGGTACAAGTTCTTCTTTCGCGGTCGGTTTACTGAATGCTTTCCACTCATTAAAAGGAAACCTGAAGGATAAGAAGATTCTGGCTGATGAAGCGATCTATGTAGAACGCATTATGTGCAACGAGGCCGGTGGTTTACAAGACCAGATTGCCGCATCTTATGGTGGCTTGAATCGTATTGATTTTGATTCAAATGGTTATCGTGTCAAACCGATCGAGATTTCTAAGGAGAGAAAAGAAGAACTAAATGATAGACTGATGTTGTTCTTTACCGGTTTTTCAAGATTCTCAGCAGATATTCAGACTGATACCAAAAAGAATATCGGAAACAATACGGAAAGATTATTAAAGATGAAAGCCATGGTCGATGATGCAGAAAAGATCCTGGTTGATGAGACCTGTGATCTTGATGATTTTGGAAGACTGCTTCATGAATCCTGGATGTTGAAGAGAAGTACTGGATCCAAGATTTCAACCGGTGAGATCGATAAGATCTATGATCGGGCAATAAATGCTGGTGCGTTGGGTGGAAAACTCCTTGGTGCCGGTGGTGGCGGTTTTGTCTTGCTGTATGTGCCAAAAGAGAAACAGGAAGCTGTCCGAAAAGAATTAAAAGAATTATTGCTTGTGCCTTTTAAGTTTGAAGAAGAAGGGACAAGTGTTATATACTTTGTACCTGAACAATACGAGATGGAGGTTAAGGAAAATGACTAAAGCGCTGATTACAGGTATTACCGGCATGGTGGGATCCCATCTCGCTGATTTCCTGTTAGAGAATACCGATTGGGATGTTTATGGTGTCTGCCGCTGGAGAAGCCCATTGGATAATGTTGAACACTTACTGGATCGCGTTAATCGTAAGGACAGAGTGTTTTTTGATTATGCCGATCTCAATGATGAGATGTCGCTGATCACAGTCATCAAGAAGGTTAAACCGGATTATGTCTTCCATCTGGCTGCACAGTCTTATCCGTTGACCAGCTTTACAGCACCGATCGATACCTTGAATACCAATATTTTAGGTACATGCCGATTATTGGAAGCAATTCATTTGGTGATGGAAGAAAATGAGGGTTATCACCCAATCATTCATGTCTGCGCTTCTTCGGAAGTTTTTGGTCGCATTCCTGCAGACCAGAAACCGGAGAACGGTATCAACGAAGAATGTCGTTTCCATCCGGCATCTCCATATGCGATTTCTAAAGTTGGCACCGACTTATTAGGCAGATATTATGCAGAAGCCTTTCATATGACTGTCATGACGACCCGCATGTTTACTCATACCGGTCCTAGACGCGGTGATGTCTTCCATGAGTCAACTTTTGCCAAGCAGATCGCAATGATTGAAGCAGGCATGATTGAACCGGAAGTCAAGGTTGGCAATTTAGAGTCGTTAAGAACTTATGCGGATGTCCGTGACGCGGTCAGAGCTTATTATATGTTAGTGACATGTGATCCGATTCCGGGCGAATACTACAATATCGGCGGTTCGTATACTTGTTTAGTTAAAGATACATTAAACACTTTGATCTCTTATTCAACAATGAAGGATCAGATCAAGGTTGTCACCGATCCGGAACGTTTGAGACCAATCGATGCGGATTTACAGATTCCGGATTGTTCCAAGTTCAAAGCCCATACCGGTTGGGAACCTGAAATTCCTTATGAAAAGACAATGAAGGATCTTCTGGATTACTGGCGTGAAAGAGTCAAGAAAGGAAAGTTCTTAACAAGATAATGTTGATCGAATTTGTAAAACCAGATTTTGTATTTAATAATGAAGCCGGTCAATTGAATCAGCTTGTTCATGAAGGCTGGAAGCAGGTCAATGCGATCTTTTCGGCCAAGGGTTCAATAAGGGGCGGTCATTATCACAAATACAATAAGGAATGTTTCTTTATTCTGGAAGGCAGTTTTAAGCTGATCGTCTGGAAGGATAAAGAAAAAGAAGAATATGAAATTAAGAAAGGGGACATGTTTATTATTCCTGAATATGTTTTCCATTCTTTTGAATACCATGAGGATACGTATCTGGTTGCCATGTACAATGATGGCGTTGAACTGGACGAGAACACTAAGGATATCTGGAGCGAATAATTTTGAAACAGGAAAATAAAAGCAGTTTCAGAAAAAAATACTATCTGATTTATTCAGGTGTATTTTTGTTTTGCGCATTTTGTATCACTCTATATCTGTTTTTGAATGGCAAGACAAATATCAACTTTGATAACGACGGAATGAATCAGCATTTTCGGGGAATGATCTATTTTTCCGAATATCTGCGTTCTTACTTTCATGGGGTAATTAATGAGCATTCTTTGACTCCTACCATGTGGGATTTTTCCATCGGTGAGGGATCGGATATCCTGACAACTCTACACAGCTATTCATTTGCCGATCCATTGTGTCTTCTCAATGTTTTCGTTCCTGTCAGATATATGTATATTGCATATCTGTTTAATTCTTTTTTAAGACTTTATCTGGCTGGCTTGTTTTTTTCAGAACTCTGCTTTTATCTGAAAGTAAATAACAGAACCGGCATTTTGTGCGGAGCCCTTTCCTATGCCTTTTGTTTTTGGGGAATGAAAAACTTCACGATGCATCTATCGTTTCTGGTGCCTCTGATGTATCTTCCTCTATTGATACTTGGCACGGAAATGGTGATTGATGGCGATAAACCATATGTTTTCATTCTCGCAGTAACGCTTAGCTGTGCAACATTCTTTTATTTCTTTTACATGGAAGTACTTGCAACGGCAATCTATGGTTTGGCGAGACTGGTGGTCAAATATAAGAAAAATTTCAAGGAGTTATTCATAAAGCTGGTTCAGGTCCTTCTTTACGGCATTCTGGGCGTTGGAATGGCGGCCATCATTCTTTTTCCTGTATTGCATTCCTATTTGGGAGATTCCAGAAGGGGATTCACTAACTGGCTTGCTTTAACATATCCGCCTTTTTTCTACGAAAGACTATTCACGATCTTTTTGTCAAATGATTCTCCATATGACTTATGCATGGGCTTTGTTTCCCCGGCGTTATTGTTTTTGGTACTTACTTTCAGAGATATCAAGAAGAACGGCCTCTTGTGTTTTTATAATCTGCTTTGTTTCGTATTTGTTTGCCTGCCTGTTTTTGGCAAGATCTTCAATGGCTTTGCCTATGTGTCTCAAAGATGGTCATTTGTCATTGCTTTGCCAATCTGTTTCAATATTGCTTATAAATGGGATGATTTTTATAAGAACAGAAAACTCCTGCTTATCTCGTTATTCGGCATAATTCTGCTTTCTCTATATTCGGCCTGGTCAAGAACCGAGCGGGTTTTTGTCCCTGTCTTACTGTGCATCATTTTTTATTTCGTATTCATATACGTTAAATCCAAAGATGAGCGCTTCTGTTTAAGAGAATCTCTGCTGGTTCTTATTCTGATGGCAAATATTCTATATATTTTTGAATACGACCAATCGCCAAGAGGCGGAGATACGATCAGTGAGCTCATGAATGTTGAAGATGCAAAGAATATTGCTTCTATCTCAGAGGCTTATACGATGAAGAATTATATGGAAGAAGAGCCTTTTTACAGATATGCGGGAAACAGCCTTACAAATAATGCTTCGATGACGCATCGTACACACAGTACAAACTTTTATTTCAGCATCACAAATCCTGCAGATCAGCAGTTCAGAATGGATCTGGGTATGCGCGATACTTTCAATATTCAGATTGCCGGATATGATGATAGATCAGTTCTGGAATCTCTGTCTAATACAAAGTATTACATTGCAACAAATAATTATTCCGGTTTGATTCCATATGGCTTTTCATTGAATACCACAATCGACGATTATCGTATCTATCAGAATGATTATGTGATTCCTTTTGGTTACACATACAAAAATCACATTTCCTACGATGATTGGCAACATCTGGACATGATCGAGAGACAGGAAGCGATGCTGGATGCGGTCGTTTTGGAAAAGGAAGACAGCACATACACGGCAAAATCGGAAGTTGATGAGCTTGATTATGATGTTGAGTGTTCTGAAAATGCGCAAATCAGTGATGGTGAAGTCCTGATCAAAGAAAAAAATGCGTATATTATCTTAAGACCGGAAAGCGCAACAAATAAAGAAGTATTTCTCTCTTTTACAGGCTTAAGGCATAACGACGATTATGGAGTCGTTGAAGATGATGTTACGAATTCAATTATCAGAGTCTCAACAAAAGAAGATGAGATGACATCGACTTTTCTGTTAAAAACAAAGATGCACCGCTATGATTATGGGAAAGAGGACTTTGTCTGTTACCTGGGCTATCCGAATGAGCCAATCAAGGAAATTCGGATTTATTTTTCACTGCCGGGAAGATATTCCTATGAATCGATTAAAGTTGAATCAGTTTCCACGGCAAACAGAAAAGAAAAGATCGATCTTTTGTCTGATACGCATCTGCAGGATGTTGAATTCTTGAAAAATAGAGTGAGCGGGAAGATTGACATGAATGAAGACGGATACCTTTTACTGTCAATTCCATATTCCAAGGGCTGGAAGGCTTATGTGGATGGGACGGAAGCAGAAGTTTTAAAAGGAAATGTTCATTATATGGCAATTAAACTGTCTCAAGGCAAACATACAGTAGAAATGAAGTATGAGACGCCGGGATTTGTCTTTGGTTCTGTCGTTTCCGGTATTTCCATACTGCTGTTTGTGACTATGATTTACGTAAAGAAGAAAAACGTCAGATCATGAATCGACCGCTTGCAGTTTCTGCAAGATGTGATTTTAAAGAATGACTATTGCCGAACAGATTCTGTGATGAAATACCTTTATGGTATGATGTATGGGACCGAAAAAATGATTGGCCTTCTAGAGTAAGTAGAAGATGCGTCTGACTTTTTACTTAAAACAGTAATCTCTTATTGATTAAAATGCGTTATTTATATTATTGCAATTCCACATATCAGATCCTGAATGTATTAAATTTGAACTGGCATCGTAGGTATGCCGGTTTTGAACATATCGAGGATTATCATTCCGACCTCGTTGTATTAAACACTTTTGAAGGTGCAGAACAGATAGCTGAAATCATTCGCCAGAGCGGTGTGTTTGATCATGTCATGTTGATGAAGAAAACATTTAATACTGGTGTTTTTCATAGTCTTTTGACTTTAATTGATACTGTGTCTCCATTATTTTATATGTGGAATAAACACGGTGTCAGAAAAGGTGAGATTCTTGATAAATATGATGTAATCACTACGCCTAAGTACTCTTCTTTGATTGATGCGATCTGGCAATTAAACCGTAAGGCACGTCTTGACCTGATTGAAGACGGGACGGCAACCTATAACATGGTTATCAACCTGAAGTCCAATTCCGGAAAGATCGAAAAACTCAGGCAAATGCTTTCTTATAACGATTTTCACGATTACGAAAATCTATATCTGGTATCCAAGAATCTGTATTCAGGGATCAATCCGGAAAAAGTGATTGAGATCCCGGCTTTTGATGAATCTTATCTTGAAAAGATCAAAAACGATTTTTCTGCTTTCAGTGATAAATATGCACAAAAAGATATTTATTGGCTTTCGCAGTTTTTGAATAACGAAGAATTTAACAGAATGGTAGACAAAGTCTTAAGTTCGGTCTCGTCCTATAAAGATGATGTACTGTTTGTCCAGCACCCAAGAAAACATATGGATAATAAATATGGATTTGCGGAAACCGATGGAAAGCAGATATGGGAATTAATGATGCTGAAAATGAAGGATATCAACTCAAAGCTCTTTATTTCCATTCATTCTACTGCTTCTTATACTGCGAAGATGCTGTATGGTCTTGAGCCTTATATCATTCTGTTTTATAAATTGGGTGATAGAAAGGTGACTGCTGCCAACGATGATTTTGAATCGTTCTTAGAAAAATTCAAAGCCAATTACAGTGACCCTGATAAGATTATGGTTCCGGAAACGATCGAGGAGTTTAAAGAATGCTTAGAACGATACTATGTTCTTACAGGCAAACAAAGAGATCGTGGTCCAGATAATATATAATAGGTTTGTGAAAAAGAATAATAAGTTCTTCTATTATCTGACTTATTCGTTTTTCTTTTGCGTGTTGGCAGGACTTGTGGCATTTTTCTTTTACTCAAAAGGAAATACGATGATCGACTATGGCGGTGATGGCTATCGTCAGCATTTTCGTGCCTTAGTGTATTATGCGGATTATCTGAGAGATTTTTTTCATAATCTCAGCTTGGGAAAATTTAGGCTTCCGCAATGGGATTTTTCCATTGGCGAAGGAAACGATATTCTCTCCACTTTCCACTATTACTGCATTGGAGATGTATTTACCTTTTTCGCATTTCTGGTTCCTGACAGATATATGTATCTGTATTATGATGGCATCTCTTTTGCCAGGATGTATTTTGCCGGGATAGCCTTCAGCAGTTTGTGCTTTTACAAAGGGAAGAAAAATGTACTGATTGTTTTGGCCACTTCCCTTTTATATGCGTTTAATCCCTTGAATCTGGCAAATATGGCTGCTCATGTTTTCTTTTTGAGTGCGTCTGTCTATTTGCCTTTGATTATCCTGGGTGTTGAAAAAATAATAAATAAAGACAAACCATATACCCTGATTCTTTCGGTCATGTTGTCCTCTTTGAGCAATATCTATTTCTTTTACATGAACGTGGTCAGCACTGTTGTATATACTTTAATCCGTGTGTTGTTTGAGACGTTTGATCTCAGAGAAAAGGTCATGACTGTATTAAGAATCGCTCTTTATTCCTTTTATGGAGTCCTGATGAGCGCTGTAATCTTTCTTCCATCGGCTTATTCTATGTTGATGAGTTCTAGATTTGATGGAAAGATCCTCTGGGATCCATTGTATAAGCTGAATGATTATCTGCAGATGTTTACCGGCCTTTCTTTTGGCGGCTACCTGTATTTTGGTGGTTTCACCGTTTTAGGAATCTTCTCGATCATTCTGTTGCTTCTTAAACGTAAAAATAAAACGCTTTTGGTTTTGTTTGGCTTATGCGTATTGTTTGCATGTATTCCACTTTTCGGAACGTTTTATAACGCAATGGTTTATCCGACGACACGTTGGATGTATGCGGTTTCTCTTTATGTGAACTATCTGATTGCGGATACTTTTGAAGATCTTAAGGTTGAAAAGAAAGAGAAGATCGTGCTTTTACTTTCTTCATCCATCTATTACATGCTTTGTGTGGGATTGGATCGAAACAGGTGGCAGATTCATGCGATGTTTTTGATAGCTTCGCTGTCTCTCTCTGTTCTTCTGCTTTTATTTGAGAATAAGAGATTAATATACGTTTACTGTCTTTTACTCTCTGTTTTCAGTCTGAGTTTTGATATCCTTTATTCCTACAGTCCTAAATTCTGGGACCGATCGGCAAATGGCACACCAATTGAGATTGCCAGAAATATTAAACAATTCGATGATGAATATCTTGAAAAAATAGATAAAGATGGTTTTTACAGATTTAGCGGAGATTTACTGGATACCAATGCATCAATTCATGGAAATGGTTCATCTACACAATACTATTGGTCAATCGCCAATGAAAATGTGATCAAGTTCAGGAAAGACTTAGGTCTCTCTGATCATAATAATCATCATTTTGATGACTATGATGATCGCTTTGCATTGAATGAACTTGCCGGAATCAAATACTATATTAAGAAAAAAGCAGGGACAGAGCCTTTTGGATTTGATCTGAAAGACAAAAACGATCAAAGAGAAATGTATGAAAACCGTTATAATCTGCCATTAATCTATGCATATGATGGGTATTTAGAAGATGATGACTGGTATAAATTTGATATCGCCCAAAGGAATGAATCGTTGCTGCAGGCAGCTGTTGTTGATGAAGCCATCTCTGGGTATAAAGAAGCGGAACTGGAATTCTTAAGCGTTGATTTGCTATATGAGTTAAACGGATCGACTGGGGTTGACTTAAGTGATCATCTTTTAAAAATCAAGGAAAATGGCAGTGAAGTCAGAATTTCAAGTACAAATAAGGGAAGTGGAGAGTATTATCTGTTGATCGAAGGACTGGATTCTGATGTAAGTTCCAATATCCTTGTTTCCTGTGGAAAAACGCAGAAGTATCTGTTTTATAAGAGCCGGTATCACTCCGCTTATCCGGATAAACATAATTTTATGATCAATCTAGGACATCTGGAATCTTTGAATGAGCCTGTTGTCGTTACTTTCCCGAATCAAGGTGTTTTTACTTACAGCGATATAAAGGTTGTTTATCAGCCTTTGACAAAGCAACTTGCTTACGCTGAAAGGTTAGGAGATATTTCTATCTCTCGCCTTGAAATCGATGATGGACATGTGGAAGCACAGTTTTCACTTGATCATGACAAAATCGTCTGTTTTGCGATCCCTTATGCAAGAGGCTGGTCCGCGTACGTAGATGGGGAAAAGGCTGATGTTTTAAGATGCAATATTCAGTATATGTGTATCCCTATGTCGAGAGGAAGCCATGAGGTTTCTTTGAATTATTCGACGCCAATGTTGAAACAAGGGGCAATAGTCAGTGTGGTGACTATGCTGGGTTTTCTGTTTATCTGGTTCAAAAACGAAAAATTCAAGAATGTTAAACAGGTAAACTGACTCAGCAACAAGCAAACAGTCCGAACGGCAAATACACAGTCCACTGTCAGAATTACATTTGGTGTTTACTGGAAAACGACTAAGGGTCTTTGAATAAACCGCTGATGTACGATTTCAAGCATTATGTCGATTTATTCTATAATAGGATGGTAATGGAGATTTAATGGTGGGTAAATACTTTCAAGATAAAAGATTTTTGATAAAAACGCTGATATCGGTCGGAGCGTTGTTTGTTTTATTATTCTCTTTTTCTGTTTTTGGGCTGTTATTCAATCCTTTTCTTTGTGCCGTTTTGATTGGTGAGATGTTCCGGAGAAAAGATGAAACAAAGATTAATCTGAAGTCCGCGGATTCTCTTATCGGACTGGTACTATGTGTCTTATTGGCTTATTGTTTTTTCCAGAAATGGTATCATTCGCCGGCAATTGAATCGATTGCCTTAATGTTTCATATATCCCGAGCCATTATTGTAGTCTTCTTTGCTTTGTTATTTTCTGCGTGCGCATTTTTCGCTTTGCAATTTGCCGTTAAATGCGGAAGAAAAAAGCTTTCAATGGATTGGCCTGAACCAGATAATAATTCTGCCGGTTCCGCTCTCTTTCCAATTCTTGTTTGTTTGATTTCGGCCTTTGGTGTGATAGCGGTATGCTCAAAATCATCTTTTATTTATCCATTTAATGATTGGGATGATCCGAACTGTTTTTTTACGGTCGGAAAGTCCATGATGAACGGCGTCGTACCATACAGAGACCTGTTTGAACAGAAGGGTCCTTTGCTCTATCTGATGCATGGACTGGCGTGGCTGATTTCAAACGATACCTTCTTTGGTGTTTATATACTTGAATCGGTTTGTGCTTTCGCCTTTTTATATGGATCCTATAAAGTGCTGAGATTGTATTGCGACAGAAGAATCATCTATGTGATACCGATCCTGGCTGCGATCTGCTATACGTCTCTTCCTTTTAAGGACGGAGACAGTGCTGAAGAACTGAGCTTGCCGTTCCTTGTTTTCTCTTTGTTGATCTTTATCCGTTCCATGAAAAACGGAACGATTTTAAATAAAAAAGATTCTATATTAATAGGGATTCTTTCCGGTTGTGTTTTTTGGATTAAGTTTTCGCTGGTTGGTATGTATATCGGCTGGTATCTTGTATTTGCAATCTCTTGTTTGATGAATAAACAGGTCAGGAATTTGTTTTCTGTCACTGTTTACATTGCTTTAGGAGTTGGGATCAGTACTTTGCCGTTTTTGATCTATTTTGGTGTAAATCATGCTTTATTCGATTGGTATGAAGTATATATTTACGACAATCTGTTCCTGTATTCGGAAGAATCCACCGGCACGATAACGAATGTTTTAACGGGTTTTGGACATTTTGTAGAGAAGAATAAAACGGTCTATAATCTCTGTCTTGCCGGAATCTTGTTAGCTTTCTTTGAAAGAAAAAAGACGAATATGTGGTATTATCCGATGATGATGCTGTGTACGTTGTCGCTGGTTTATATGGGTGGCAGGCGTTACCGTTACTATTCTTTTGTCATGGATGCTTTTTCAGCCTGTGGCATCATCTGTATGTATAAACTGTTTTTGAAAGATGTCTTTGATAGAAGTGGTCTCCTGCTAAAGAAAAAGGTCACAATGGCGATTTTGCTGATCGTTGTTGTTCTTGTATCTTTTTATCTGACGCCTAACAGATATTTATTTGGTGTAAAAAGAGAAGAAGTTCCTCAATATCACTTTGCATCAATCATAAAGCAGGAAGAAGAACAGACCTTATTGAACTATGGCTTTTTGGATGGTGGCTTTTATACAACGACAAATATCATTCCAAACTGCAAGGCCTTTTGTAAGCTGAATATCGAACTAGAAGAGATGCATGATATGCAAAACTATTATGTTGAAAATGGTTTATGCAAGTTTGTTGTCAGTAAGGGCGAATTGGAAACTGATAATTATAGCTTGATTGAAAAAATGACTTTCCCATACAATGATACGGAACAAACATTCTATTTGTATAAAAGAATAGATTCAAAATGAGTATTCTGTTGATTGGTAATAGATAACGGTCTTTGACAGGATTGTTCCATCCTGCTATGCTATAAACTCTGCAATAAAACGCGATTTTATAACAGAAACATAGTTTGAACTATTTTGAGAAGTGGGTTATTTTGAATCTGTAGGATAAGCAGTATATAAGAAAAGAAAAATGAAAAAATCAAGAACACAAAAAGCATTCCTTAATGTCGCCTCCAGTTTGGCAGCAGAGTTTGTTTCTCTGGTCTGCGGTCTTATTCTGCCGAAACTGATATTGAGCAGTTATGGCTCCGCGTATAACGGTATTACACAGTCTATTTCACAGTTCATTTCCTATATCTCGTTGATGAAAGCCGGAATCGGCGGTGCTACGGCTGTGGCGTTATACAAACCTCTGGCAGAAAAAGATAACCAAAAGATCAGTGAGGTGCTTGCTGCTACGGAAGAATTCATGCGAAAAATTGCTATGGTATTTGTAGCATTTATTCTTGTTTTCGCATGTCTGTATCCTTTACTTGTTGCAAAAGAATTCGGTTGGTTGTTTACAGCTTCGCTTGTTATAATCATCTCGATTTCAACATTTGGCCAGTATTATTTTGGCTTTACCTATCAGATGCTTTTGAGTGCTGATCAGAAAGATTACATTACCACCTGTCTGAACATTCTTACAACGATTGTTAATACTTTACTTTCTGTCATTTTGATCGGTCAGAACCGTTCAATCCATGTGATCAAACTGGGCTCTTCGATAGCCAATCTGATTACGCCTTTATCATTGTATTTCTATGTCAGAAAGAAATATAAGATCATAAAAGGAGTTAAGCCGAACAAAGACGTTATTCCTCAGCGTTGGGATGCGACGGCTCATGAAGTAGCTTCATTTATTAATAACAATACAGATGTTGTCTTGCTGACACTGTTCACTAATATGAGCGAAATTTCCGTCTATACCGTCTATCATTATGTTATTTCGAATTTAAAAAAGATTGTCACTCAGGTCACGGTTGGATTTGGGGCGGCGTTTGGTGATATGTATGCAAGAAACGAGATTGATCTGATGCATCAGAATCTTGGTATTTTTGAATTAATCATCTACTCATTTACCTCCGTTTTATATTCTGTTGCCCTGGTGATGATTCTTCCGTTTGTGATTATTTACACGGATGGCATTACCGATGTCGAATATGTCAGGCCTTTGTTTGCCCTTATAACGATTGTTGCGAGTATTTTCAATTGCTTCAGAATCCCGTATAGAGTTATCGTTATCAATGTTGGCCATTATAAACAAACAAAAAACGGAGCTATTCTTGAAGCGGTATTAAACATCACTGTTTCAATAATTGGCTGTATTAAATTTGGCTTGATCGGCGTGGCAATGGGAACCTTGTGCGCGATGGTTTTCCGTACCCTTCAATATGCGGTCTATCTTTCTAAAAATATCATGTACCGCGATATACGTTTCTTTATCAAACATGTGATGCTGACATTCATTATCATCGTCGCTGTATATCTGATCTCTCGGCTTTATATTCCGACATTAATCGCCGGTTGGCTGCATTGGGTTATGTATGCATCGCTGACAACAGTCATTGCAATACTTCTGACACTTGGCACGGATTTTCTGTTTTACAAGGAGGATCTGTTCAATCTGTTAAACAAGCTGAAACGTAATTTTTTCATAAGAAAAAAGATATAAAAATGGAAAAGATCTCACTTGAAGAATGCAAGAGAATATCCCTGGATATTCTGATCGATATCGCCTCATTTTGCGAAGAAAATGGTCTCCGCTATTTTCTTTCGGTCGGAACTTTATTAGGCGCGATACGTCATAAAGGCTATATCCCTTGGGATGATGATATCGACATCATGATGCCTAGACCGGATTATAAGTGCCTGTTAAACAAATATAACGGGAAGTATAAATTGCTGAAACCGGAAGCGGGGCTTCTGTATTATGCAAAAGCATATGATCCGAACACAATAAAGTATGAAGCAGATACGGATTATAAGAAGAACAAGCCAATTGGGGTAGATATCGATATTTTCCCTTTAGATGGAATCGTCAATGATCCGGAAATCATTGAGAAATTATACAAGAGAGAATGTTTTTTGGAGACACTTCTCAGATTGTCTAATCAGCCGATCTTTTTAAGAAAAAATCCGATCAAATGCATTAATCGGATCATTCCGCGTATCATCGGCAGCAAAAACCTCGTGAAGATGATCGAAAGGAATGCACAAACGTATGATTATGACGCGAGCGATTATGTCATACGGATGCGCTGGTCACCAAATGGTTTTACAGGTGCGCTTCCCAAGTCTGTATTTGAAAAAGAGTATGGAGAATTTGAAGGACACAGGTTTTGCATTCCTAAAGGTTATGATCAGTTTTTGACTGCTTTTTTTGGCAACGATTATATGGAATTCCCGCCGGTAGAAAAAAGGGTGACGCACGACTTTGTTTGTTACAGGATAAATGAGAATGAAAAAGATTAGACTGGTAGAGTTTATTGGCAGGCTGCAGGATGGCGGTGCCGAGACTTTAGTTAAGGATTACGCTTTGATGCTGAATAAAGAACAGTTTGATGTGACAATCCTTTGTGAGGATTATAAGCCGGAATCTAACGTTTATAGAACGTTAAAAAAGAATGGCGTAAAGATCGTCACTATGTACGAACCTTCGTTTTTTATTCACAAAGTGATCACCCGATTATTTGGTAAACAGCATGTGGCCAAACTGTTTAAAAGGGCTATCAAAGACCTTAAACCGGATATTATTCATGCGCATTTGGAATTATTGGAAGTCTTGTATTATGCAAGAAATAGCCTTGAAGGAATTGAACTTTTCTTCACCTGCCATAATCCACCTGAAAAGCTGATTGGTGATGAGCGTCCTAAAGAAAGAGATGCCTGTCGTTATTTGATTGACCATAATGATCTTCACATTATCGCCTTGCACGAAGGGATGGCGGACGAGATCAAGCACATGTTCAAGATCAATGAAGTATCTGTAATACGCAATGGAATCGATTTGGAAAAATTTGCGAACGTAAGTATCTCTCAAAAAGAAAAGAGAAAAGAACTTGGAATACCGGAAGATGCTTATGTTGTTGGTCAGGTCAGTCGTTTCACCTATCAAAAGAATCCCGAATTTACGGTCAAAGTATTCAGTGAACTGCTGAAGAAAAAAGAAAATGCCTATTTGCTTCTGATTGGCAGAGGAAAACAGGAAACTGAATTGAGAAAACAAGTTCAGCAGTTGGGAATTGAAGATAAAGTAAGGATCTTGATATCAAGGGATGATATCCCGGAACTCTTAAAGGCGATGGACGTATTTGTTTTGCCTTCAAGATTTGAAGGTTTTGGCATCGTGCTGGTTGAAGCACAGGCCGCCGGTCTTCCTTGTGTGGTTTCGGAAAGCGTACCTTCTCAGGTTTATTTAAGTAAAAAAGTGAATAAACTTAACCTGAATGATTCAACAGATCTATGGGTTGATACATTGCTTAATCCAAAAGGAAATGTTGATACCTGGGATGATATCGAAAAGTACGATATGAAAAATGAGATCAGAAATCTGGAAAAGCTATATTTAAAAAGTGCTGGTTAACCCAGCACTTTCTTATATAATTCGACATAATCGTTGAAGCGATCTTCCATTGCATATTTTGAAGCACGTTTTAAACACGCTTCTTTTGAATATGGTCTTGTTTCATAAATACGAAGAATCTCTTTTTCTAATCCATCAATATCCGAAGTAGGAACAGAAGAGCCACATGTTTCATCAATGATTTCAGCACTGCCTCCGGTCGCGAAGGTCAGAACTGGTAGCCCGCAGGCAAGCGATTCGAGATTGACGGTTGGAAAGTTTTCATCTCTGGTCGGATTCACAAAGAGATCACAGGCCGAATAGATTTTTACGAGTTCTTCTCTGCTGGAGGTACGGTGAATCGACAGAATGTTTTCCGGAAGAAGTTTTTCAGTTTCCTCATTTGTGCCAACAAGGACGATCTTGAAGTTTTCCGGTAAACGTTTTGATAGCTCAATGAAGACATCCAAGCCCTTGCTTTCATCCCAATAGTAGGCAAGCCCTAACAAGAGAAATTTATCCTCCAGATGATGCTGAAGACGGAAATTGCTTTCAGTTGGCTTAAAGACATTTAGGTCGATACCATTATTGATGACTTTGACGGGATAGTGGTCTTTAAAGATTGATTCACGAACCAAATTGCCAAGCCAAGCGGACGGAGTTACGATCGTCATATTTTTCACCTGATTGTAAAGTTTGGAGCGTTTCTTTAATACACTTGCCGAATGATCAAAAAACATAGTTCCCGGATAGTAATCATGGTGAGGACAGTTGCCACATCCTTCTTTCCATTTGCTGCAGCGATTTTGCGCACATCGACCGGTAAATGGCCAGTTATCGTGAAGGGTCCAGATGACCGGTATATTGTTTTTTATGATGTAATTGAACAACATGTCGATGTTGACGAAATTGTCACAAAGGGAATGAAGATGAATGAGATCTGGCTTAATTTCGTCAAGTCTTTTGGTAAACAAAGCGGTATTGTAGACATTAAAATACCCATTTAAACCAAAAACATACGATAAACGTTCACTGATAACCTTGTCAAACCAGGTGCCAATCAGTTCCTGCCCTTCTTGCAGACGTTTATTTCCTTCTTTGCTGTTGCGGAAGAAGAGATACATACCAAAGCCTTCTTCTTTGGCTTTTCTGGCAATATTGATAGCGATGTTGCCGGTGCTGGCATAGTTGATACCGTTAATTTCTACGATTTTTTTCATCATCTAGATTATATAACATGGGGCTCAAGGTGAAAAAAGTATTCTATGTTATAATGTCTTTGTTTAGAAAACGAGGTTTTTGTTATGAAAATTTTAGTTGTCGGAGCTCATTTAGATGATGTTGAACTTGCCTGCGGCGGAACTTTGGCAAAGGCGGTAAAGAGCGGGCATACAGTTAAGGTCGTCATTATGTCAAAGTCTGGTTATACCAATAAAGATGGACAGATTCAGCGATCTGATGAAGTTGCGGTAAAAGAGGGTATTGAGGCACTTGAAACCTTAGGCGTTATGGACCATGTCATTCTGGATTTTCCGACAAAGGATATTCCATTCCGCTCTGATGTTGTGAATGCGATTGATCTGATTATGTCAGAATTTGATCCGGATATTATATTCACACATCACCCATTCGATACACACCAGGCACATGAAGGCGTGGCTAAAGCGACGATTGCGGCCGCCAGAAGAAAAAATACAGTATTCTTCTTCGAACCGATTCAGCCTTCCGGTCGTTCTTATGTGGCTTTTAAGCCGCAGATGTATGTCGATATCAGTGATACCGTTGATACTAAAATTGAATCCTTGAAAAAACACTCTTCTGAATACAACAAATTTGGTGGTGAAGACTGGATCGAGGGTGTCAGATGCCGTTGCGGATACAGAGGTTACGAGATAGGAAAGAAATTCGCAGAAGCTTTTGAAGTATTACGATTAGAAATGAGTTTTGATGAGGGGTTTAGAATATGATTATAACGATACATCAGCCTGAGCATTTGCCATGGCTCGGTTTGTTTAATAAGATTTCCAAAGCAGAAAAATTTGTTCTCTTGGATTCTGTTCAGTATGAAAAGAACTATTTCCAGAACAGGAACAGAATTATGGGCACTAATGGTGAAGCCCAATGGATTGGTATCCCGGTCAATACCAAGAATCATGAGGAAAACACAATCCGTACGACATTGATTTCTACGGCCGGCAATACAAAGAATTGGAAAAAGGAGTATTTAAGAACCATCACTTACTGTTACAGTAAGTATCCTTTCTTTAATGATGTTTTCCCGCTTCTGGAAGAATGTATCAATTTAGATACAGAATACTTCGCTGATATCAATATTGCCATTATTAAATCGTTCTGTAACGCACTGGATATTCATACGGAATATATCCGTTCCAGTGAGATTGATTACGGTGGCGGTTTCAAGAGTGACCTGAATCTGAATATCACAAAAGCTGTTGGAGGAAGCACTTATATTTCCGGACCAAGCGGCAGAGATTATCTGAACATGGATTCATTCAAGGAAGCGGGAATCGAAGTTGCTTTCAACGATTATCATCATCCGGTTTATCCGCAAAGAAGATCCAAAGAGTTTGTTTCCCACCTTTCGGCTTTGGACCTGTTCATGAATGTTGGTTTTGCGGAATCGAAAAAAATCATCATGGAGGGCAATGAAGTCCTGTATGATTTTGATAAGAACGTTCGCGAGTATAAATGAAAAAACTGATCATCCTTTCGGAACAAAAGTCTTTTATAAAGAAACCGGCAAGCAGTGACTGCATCATAGGGCAGGAGAAAGCTTTCTTTCGTCGAGGAGAGGGCAATGTTGAAATTCTTTATAAAAGCCTCATTTTAAAAAATATCAGCAGGGTCATAAAAAAGATCGGATTTGAGCCAATCTGCGATTCTTTTACAAGGAAGCATCATGATAATGCGGTATTTATGTATATCGCTATGAATCTTGTTTATCTCAAGAGTAATCGTTATCTTCTGAAAGAACTGAAAAAGAACGGGAATAAGCTGTCTTTGTATGTATATGATTGCTGGGAACCGGAATTTGATGCCTGGCAGAAGGTTTTTGATGAATTGAAACCGGATTATATCTTTTTCTGTTTCAAGCAGACATGGGAACATTTTAAAGGCCGATATAACTGTTATTGGGTGCCTCAGAGTGCTGACCTTGATTTCTTCCAGGATCTGGGAATCGAAAAGACCAGGATGTTTATCCAAATGGGCAGGGTTAATCCACAAATGCATGAGGCTATCAAATCCTATCTCAACAAGAAAGGCATTCCCGATACAGATGACAATTATGTTTACAGAAGGAAAGAGAAAACCGATCTGTTTCCAAAACTCCCTGATCTGGTAAGAGAAATCAATCGATCACGTTACATCGTCTGTGTTCCGAAATGTTATGAAAACTTTAAGAGAACCGGCAATGTCAGTGGGATCACAGCGAGATACTTTGAATCTATCGCATGTAAAACAATGATCATCGGCAAAAAGCCTGTGTCCTTTGATGAGCTGTTCTCCAGTGATGGCATGATAGAGTTCAAGGAAGACCTTTCTGATTTCGATGATTTGATACAGGATCTGGAAAACCATAAAGAGAAGTATGAAGAAATCGTCAATAAAAACTATGAATGTCTGATGAAGAATCATACTTGGGGGAACCGTTTGGATCAGATTATGGAGATCGTGAATTCCGATACCAAATAGTATTAATACAAGATTAAAGACCCGCATAAGTTTATTATCAATTTTTAAGGAGGCTCCTGTTATGAAAATGATATATATGGGAAGAAAAAAACAAAGTGTTGAATTGTTGAATTGGACACTGGATCAAGGAATAGAAGTTGTTGCGGTCTGTACAGACTCGCAGTTTGAAAATTCCCCAACAGCAAAAGCTGCCCGGGAGCACGGCATTCCTGTTATATCAATGAAAGAAGCTGAGAACTATGTCGATGAACATCCGGGTGAAATCGACCTTGTTGTTTCTTATCTTTACTGGAAACGAATCAGAAAGCCTTTGATTGAAGGACCGAATTTCGGTTGCATCAATTTCCACCCTGCCATACTTCCTGATTGGAAAGGCTGTGCCGGCTATAATATAGCAATACTTAAAAAGCTTCCTAAGTGGGGCGTTACAGCGCATTATGTCGATGAGACGATCGATACCGGAAAGATTATCCGTGTTAATCTGTTTGATTTCGATTATAGAACCGCAACTGCACAGTCTTTGGAAAAAACAACACAGGATGAGCTTATGAACCTTTATAAGCAGATTATTCTGGAAGTAAAGGAAAAAGGCAGGCTGGAGACGCTTGACGTTGATAACTCCAAAGGAACGTACATTTCTCGTGATCAGATGAATGAGATGAAAAAGATTACAGAAGAGGATCTCGCTTCAGAAGATTTGGATGTTAAGGTCAGGGCATTCTGGTTCCCGCCTTATGATGGAGCATACATCGAGAAAAACGGTAAGAAATACACTTTGGTTGACAAGCAGATCCTTGATTCTTTAGTTGACAAAGACACAACGGCATTGTTTTAACAAAAAGAGAAAAGCATGAAAGAAAAGAAAAAGAAATTGATATCGCTTATTGTTCCGTGTTTAAACGAAGAGGAAGCGTTGCCTATCTTTTATGAGGAGACAAAGAAAGTCCTCAAGACAATGGATGTCGATTATGAAATATTGATTATAGATGACGGGTCCAGGGACAACACTTTCCAAGTTGCTAAAAAACTGGCGGAGGAAGACAAAGGAGTCAAATATATCTCATTTTCTCGAAATTTCGGAAAAGAGGCCGCCATGTATGCCGGTTTTTGTCATTCGAAAGGCGACTATGTAGCAGTTATGGATGCTGACATGCAGGACCCTCCTTCTTTATTGCCACAAATGTATCAGATCCTTGAAGAAGGAGAATATGATTCCGTAGCAACCAGGAGAGTTGACCGCAAAGGTGAATCAAAAATCAGATCTTGGTTTGCCAGACTCTTCTATAAGATCATCAATCTGATCTCTGATGCTGATGTTGTTGATGGCGCAAGAGACTTCCGTTTAATGAAGCGGGAGATGGTAGATGCGATCGTCTCAATGAGCGAATACAATCGATTCTCAAAAGGCATATTTGGTTGGATCGGTTTTAAGACATACTGGCTGCCATTTGAAAATGTCGAACGTGTAGCTGGCACGACGAAATGGAATTTCTGGGGTTTATTCAGATATGCAATATCAGGAATCATCAATTTTTCAGAATTTCCTTTAGATGTAGCATCCGGTTTTGGTATTTTCATGACAATTGCTGCATTCGTCATGCTGATATTCATCATTGTACGTAAATTGTTATTTGGTGATCCTGTCGCCGGATGGGCGTCTACAATGTGCGTAATCATCTTCATTGGTGGCATACAATTGCTTTGTCTGGGTATTATGGGACAATACATCGGTAAAACGTATATGGAGACCAAGAACAGGCCGCAATATATCATAGCCAGAACTAACGTTGAGAAGAAGGCGGACGGTAAATAGCAAGTTTCTAATACATGGTTTTTGTTGTAGAATTAAAGCATGAGTAAAACTCGTGCTTTTTATATTGAACATTGGCAGGTGATCGCCCTCATACTTATGGTGTATGATTTTGTGACGATCGCCTTTTCATACTTTTTCGGTTTATGGCTAAGATTTGATTTCCGTTTTCAGAGCATTCCGGAAGCTTATTTAAGTGTTTATTATAAAATGATCATTCCGTTTGCACTGTTGTGCATCGTGATCTATGGCTTCTTTAAACTGTATAGAAGTATCTGGCGCTTTGCAAGTTACAGCGAGTTAAAGAATATTATTTTATCAAACGTCATCTGTGGCGCTTTGAATTACATCATCACAAGGGTCTTCGGTGCCAGAATGCCGTTATCGTATCATATCATAGGTATTTTGATGCAGGTGATCTTTGCGGCCGGAATTCGTTTTTCTTATCGCTTTGTTTTGATGCTGAAGCGTCAGCAAATGAACAACAAAAACGCGACCAGAGCGATGCTGATCGGCGCAGGTGATGCCGGTATGACAATCTTGCGAGACGTCAATAAGAACATTGAAAGCAATTCCCGTATTGTCTGCATCATCGACGACAATTCGAATAAATATGGTCGGTATATTGAAGGCGTTCCGGTTGTTGGCGGCAGGGATGATATCTTAAGAAACGTTGAAAAATACAATATAAATGAGATCTATTTTGCTATTCCATCGGCTTCAGCAACGCAGAGAAGAGATATTCTGAACATCTGCCGTGAGACAGATTGCGAGATTAAGGTTCTTCCGGGCATCCAACAGATTGTCAACGGTGACGTTTCGGTTAACATGATGAAGAACGTTGCGATCGAAGATTTGCTGGGAAGAGATGTTGTCAAAGTCAACAATGAAGAGATCTTTGGTTTTATCAACAATAAAGTCATTCTGGTCACAGGTGGCGGTGGTTCGATTGGTTCGGAATTATGTCGTCAGATTGCTAAACATGATCCGAAACAATTGATCATCTTTGATATCTATGAGAATAATGCCTACGATATCCAGCAGGAGTTAAAGAGAAATTATCCGGATTTGAATTTAGCGGTTATGATCGGTTCGGTAAGAGATTCCAAGAGAGTTGACCATGTCTTCAGTCTCTATCATCCGGATATCGTCTATCATGCGGCAGCTCATAAACATGTGCCTTTGATGGAAGCTTCACCAAATGAAGCGATTAAAAATAATACAATAGGCACCTTCAAGGTTGCCTATGCCGCAGTGAAGTATGGTGTAAAGAGATTTGTATTGATCTCTACAGATAAGGCAGTTAACCCGACCAACATCATGGGCGCTTCCAAGAGGATGTGCGAAATGGTCATCCAGACCTTTGACAAACTGATTAAGAACCAGACAACAGAGAAACTGGCTGTCGTGGAAGATTGCTTCTCGGAAGTCAGCGTCAAGGAATTGACGGGAAAGACGGAATTTGTTGCGGTACGATTTGGCAATGTATTAGGATCTAATGGGTCTGTCATCCCTTTGTTTAAAAAGCAGATCGAAGCCGGTGGTCCGGTGACGGTCACCCATCCGGATATCATCCGCTACTTTATGACCATTCCGGAAGCAGTATCGCTGGTCTTGCAGGCTGGGGTTTACGCCAAGGGCGGTGAGATTTTCATCCTTGATATGGGCGAACCGGTCAAGATCGATACATTGGCCAGAAACCTGATCAAATTATCCGGATTTAAACCGGATGAAGATATTAAGATCGTCTATACCGGCTTAAGACCGGGAGAAAAGCTCTATGAAGAAAAACTGATGGCTGCCGAAGGCAATCAGACGACAGATAACGATTTGATCTTTGTCGGTAAACCATTGGACATTGATGAAGACAAGTTCCTGGAGCAGCTGAAACAGTTATATATCACATCCAACAACAACGATGATAGAATATTTGAGTTAGTTGAACAGGTTGTTGAAACTTATAAAAGAAAAGAGGATTAGGCAGATGAAACGTTCAGACAAAAGGATCTTCTTAGCCACAGCTACCATGCATGGTGAAGAAGAAAAGTACATCAAGGAAGCTTTTGATACCAACTGGGTCACTACAGTAGGAAAGAATATTGATGAATCCGAAAGGATCGTAGCAGAGTATCTCGGCTGCAAGTATGCCGTAGGTTTATCCTGTGGTACTTCTGCTTTACATTTAGCCACCAAGCTGGCTGGCGAAAAGCTCTATGGTCAGGCAAGACCCAATGAAGGTACTTTGGCAGGACACAGAGTCTTTGCCTCTGACATGACCTTTGATGCCTCCATCAACCCGATTGCCTATGAAGATGGCGAAGCCATATTCATAGATACCGAATATGATACCTGGAACACCGATCCTAAGGCTTTGGAAAAAGCGATCGAGATGTATCCGGATGTCAAACTCTATGTCATGGTCCATTTGTATGGAACGCCAGGCAAGGTCGAAGAAATCAAAAAGATCTGTGATAAGCATGGCATTCTCATCATTGAAGATGCCTGCGAATCTTTTGGTGCCAAGTATAAACTTAACGGTAAGTGGGTTGAAACCGGTACATTAGGTGACTACAACTGCATTTCCTTCAATGGAAACAAAATCATCACCGGTTCTGCCGGCGGTATGTTCCTGACGAACAGTAAGGAAGATGCCGACAAGGTCAGAAAGTGGTCCACTCAATCCAGAGAAAACGCCTTCTGGTATCAGCATGAGGAAGTCGGCTACAACTACCGTATGTCCAATATCGTTGCAGGTGTCATCAGAGGACAATTGCCATATCTGGATGAACACATCAAAAGAAAAACAGAGATCTATAACAGATATAAAGAAGGACTTAAAGGATTGCCTGTCCATGTCAATCCATACGATGAAGAAAACTCCGTTCCTAACTTCTGGCTTTCCTGCATGATTATTGATGAAGACGCCATGTGCAAGCAGGTAAGAGACGATCATAAAGCCTTATATATCCATGAAAAGGGAAAATCCTGTCCAACAGAGATCCTAGAGAAACTGGAAGAATGCAACATGGAAGGCCGTCCGATCTGGAAGCCGATGCATGCCCAGCCGATCTACAGAACCAATAAGTTTGTCACCGCAAACGGCAACGGCAGAGGACAGTCCAATGCCTATATCGACTTAGGAAAAGCACAAGATGTCGGTATGGACATCTTTACCAGAGGCTTATGTTTGCCTTCCGATATCAAGATGACCAAAGAAGAACAGGATATGGTCATTGCGACGATTCGGGAATGTTTTGAAATGTAATGTATAAGAATTTCTTTAAAAGAGTATTTGATTTCATATTATCTTTAGGGGCGCTGATCGTCTTAGCGCCCGTTTTTCTAATTTTGATCATTCTGGGGTGGAAACACATGAAGGGTAATCCTTTCTTTACCCAGGATCGACCGGGAAAAGATGGCAAGATTTTCAAACTGATCAAATTCCGTTCAATGAGTGAAGAAAAGGACGAAAATGGCAACTATTTGCCGGATGATGTACGTTTGAACAGCTATGGTAAAAAACTGAGAAGTTCTTCTTTGGATGAATTGCCGGAGCTGATCAATATTCTGAAAGGGGATATGGCGATCGTTGGTCCAAGACCTTTATTGGTCCAATATCTTCCTTTGTACAACGAGGAACAAAGACATCGTCATGATGTGAGACCGGGCTTAACCGGCTTGGCACAGGTCAATGGCAGAAACTTACTGTCCTGGGCGGATAAATTTAAATACGATATCGAATATGTCAACAACATCACCTTATTAGGCGATATCAAGATCATATTGAAAACAGTGAAGAATGTCTTATCACATGAAGGCATTACCGGTGAGGGTTCTTCTACTGTTGAATATTTCAATGGACATAATTAAATGAGAATACTGATATTAACGAACCACGACCTTGGTTTATACAAATTCAGAAAAGAAGTATTAGAGACCTTGTTGAAAGAAAACGAGGTCTTTGTCTCAATGCCAAGAGGCATCTTTACGGATAAAATCATTGAAATGGGCTGTCATTACATCGACACCAGCTTTGAACGTAAAGGTAAGAATCCTTTTAAGGATCTGGAGCTCTTGAGCTTCTACAAAAAGACAATCAAAGAGGTCAAACCGGATGTAGTCTTAACCTATACGATCAAGCCGAATGTCTATGGCGGTCTGGCTTGTCAGCAGTTGAAAGTGCCTTATATCGCCAACGTGACCGGTTTGGGTTCCGCTATTGAAAATGGTGGCTTATTACAGTTTATTTCTTTAAATCTCTATAAACTGGGTTTAAAGAAGGCGGATATGGTCTTTTTTCAGAATGATGCCAATCGGGATTTCATGTTAAAGAAGAATGCGGTTGGCAAGAACTATGATATGCTTCCAGGCTCCGGTGTGAATCTCAGCCAGTATGAAGTAAGTGAATTTCCGAGTGATAAAACGATCGATTTTACTTATGTCGGTCGTTTGATGAAAGAAAAGGGCTTCGAATTATATGCGGAAGCTGCAAAATATATTACCGGGAATTATTCAAATACCAGATTCCATGTCTGCGGTCCGGATGAAGATAATTACAGAGATTTAGTCAAAGAGTTATCTGATAAAGGTATCCTCATCTATGAAGGCTATGTTGATGATATGAAGGAAGTCTATAAGAGGATCCAGTGTACGATCCATCCGACCTATTACCCGGAAGGTATGTCCAATGTCTTACTGGAATCGTTAGCTTGCGGCCGTCCAATCATTACAACGGATCGTCCGGGATGCAAAGAGATTGTTGAAGACGGAGTGAATGGTTTTGTTGTAAAACAAAATGATTTGGATGATCTGATTGAAAAGATTGAGAAGTATCTTTCTCTTTCAAATGAAGAAAGAAAACAATTGGGTCTTAATGGCAGACGTAAAGTCGAGAAGGAATTTGATCGCAATATTGTCATCAACAAATATTTGGATGCGATCAATAAAGTAACAAAGTAATAAAATGGAAAAACCTGTAAAAGTACTGGAGATGATCGCCGCACTCAATTACGGCGGTTCCCAGGCGATGATTGTAAATCTGGTAAGGGCAATGGACCGTGAGAAGGTCCAGTGCGATTTTATTGTGGATCATCCGGAGTATATGGGCATGAAGGATATCGTGGAATCGTTAGGATGCAAGATTTATGTCATGCCGACATTCCATGGAACGAATGTCAAAGAGATTAAAGATGCCTGGAATGCGTTTTTTGTCGAGCATCCGGAATACCAGATTCTGCATTCTCATTCTCGCAGTTATGCGTCGATCTATCTTCCGATCGCCAGCAAGCATGGCCTTAAGACAATCATCCATTCCCACAACACATCCAATGGCAAAGGCTTTACAGCTTTTGTGAAGGATCTGTTACAAAAACCGTTAAGAAGGAAAGCGGATTATTTTATCGGATGTTCGAAAGAAGCCGGCGAGTGGCTATTTGGTGAAAAGGTTGTCAAAGGTGATCGTTTCTATATTCTGAATAACGCAATCGATACAGATCGTTTTACATACGATGAACAGGTCAGAAACGAATACCGCGACATGTTTCACTTGAAAGAGGAAAAGGTCTTTATTCAGGTCGGCAGAATGTCGGAACAGAAGAATTATCTTTTTACCCTGGATATCTTTGCTGATTATCTAAGAGAAGATCCAAAGGCAAAACTCTTCCTTGTGGGCAATGGTGAACTGAGGGAAGCCATCGATCAAAAGATCATCGAATCGCATCTTGAAAACAACGTGACGGTTTTGGAATACCGCAATGATGTTGATCATCTGTTACAGATGGCAGACGTCTTTTTGATGCCTTCTCTGTTTGAAGGCTTAAGTGTAGCAGCAGTAGAAGCACAGGCTTCCGGAATCCGCTGTCTGCTCAGCGATAAATGCGATAGAAATGTCAATATCACCGGTCTGTGTGAATTCTTACCACTGGAAAAAGAGAAATGGGTCCAAGCAATGAATGAAGAAACAGGTTTGCGTCCATATACAAAAGAATATATAATCAAAGCCGGCTTTGATGTCAAAACGACGGCAAAGTGGCTTGAGGAATTTTATAGGAGTATCGTATAAATATGGACAATATCTGGTCTGATAATAAGTATATAAATCTTTGTATCAACATCCTCTTATTTATGATGGGGATCAATTTTTTACATTACGGGCAGCTGATCTTACCAATCATCTGTTTTCTTTTATTTGTAGATAACAAACTGAAGTTTAAAGTAAATAATCCAATTACTTTTGTAGTGCTTTGTTTATTTGGCATCAGTTTTTATGCCTTTTCCTATAAACTGGGCTTTTACAGCGTGATGGGCTTTACTTGCCCGATGGCCTATTATATCGGTTCCAACATGAAACATCCAAGTGAAGACAATATCAAAAAGATCATTTATCTTTTTGCGATTGCTATGGGATGCCATGTCATTTTGAACAGCATCTATGAGTATATCGTTCACGGACATCATGGCTTCTTCATGTCTTCATCTCATTATGATTTCTGGACTAAAGAGAAGATTTCCAACACGTCGACAGCAATCAATATCGATATCCTTTTAGGCTGCATTTATTATCTGATTTTCCATGAAAAGAATAAGGTTTTAAAGATTATCGATCTCGTGACTTTTGCTTTGGCGATGTTTTATCTGATGGTGATCGGCAGAAGAACACCGGTCATGATGTTATTTATCGTCTTTGCCGTTTCTTTTGCATACGAAACGATCTATCTGGGAAATACATCGAAAAAGCTCAGAAAAGCATTTGTTTCGCTTTTTGCCGCTGCAATCATTTTTGTTTTGCTGGTTGTAACGATTTATTCCCTGAATATCTTTAATGCCCGGGATATCCTGAATGAATACCGCATCATTGGTAAATTCTCAAAAGGCTTTATCAATGACCAGCGTTTTGAATTGTATTTCGGTTCCTTTAAACTGATGCCGCAGTATTTATGGGGCGGTCAACACATTTCAACAATCTTAGGAGAACAGGTTCACGATTTCTGGATTGATATCTACGATTATGCAGGTATTGTACCTTGCGCAATCATGATTGTTTATTCTTTGATCTTCTTAAGAGATTCAATTAAGGTATCGAAAAATGATAAGGTCAATCAGGATTTCAGGATCCTGTTGATCGGTGTTTTAACTTGCATCATTTTGCAGATGTTCCTGGAACCGGTCATGACCGGAGCTTCGTTATTCCTTTTAGCTTCCATCATCATTCATGGCTTATTTGAAAGGCTTAATCTGAATGAGCAATAAAAAACTGTTCGCAAATGCATCTTGGATCATGGTGGGGAGGGTGTTTCAGCTTGTCCTCACTTTTGTTACGACGATGCTTACGGCAAGATATCTTGGCCCTTCTGAGAATGGCAAGCTGGTCTATGTGTTTTCTTATGTCCAATTCTTTTTGCCGTTATGTACTTTAGGATTAAATGACATTATCGTAAAAGAACTGGTTGATAACAGGGATAAAAATGATGAGATCTTAGGCACGATGATTGTGATACGGTCGATTGTCTCACTTATATCGATGATCTCTTCAATCGTCTTAGTTGGTTTATTGAATTCCGAACCGATTTATCGGGCGATTGCCTCATTACAGTCTTTGTCTTTGCTGTTCCAGTCGTTTGACTGCATCATGTATTTTTATCAGTCAAGGCTTCTCTCCAGAAAATCCGGAACAGCTTATGCCTTAGCTTATATCCTTGCGTCTTTCTTCAGAATATATGCGATCCTTTCAAAGAAAGGGATCTTGTGGTTTGCCTTTGCCAATTCTTTGGACTACATCATGGTTGCGTTATTGCTCTGCATCGTGTATTTCAAGGATAAGAATTCTTTGAAATGTTCCCTGACTATGGCAAAAACCTTGCTGAGCAAGAGTTATCATTACATTCTTGCCGGATTAATGGTCGTTATTTATGGCAAGGTCACTGACATTTTATTACTGGGAAAGATGATTAACGAGACGATGGTCGGTTATTATTCAGCCGGTACGACGTTGTGCAATGCCTGGCCGTTTGTCTTAACTGCGATAATTGATTCGTTTAGTCCGGTCATCATTGACAGCTTTAAGACGAATAAAGAAGTCTTTTATACAAAATTAAAACAACTCTATGCCATGATTTTCTACATCAGCGTTGTTGTTGCGATTGGAATTACTCTGTTATCTGATCTGGCAATTTCCATTGTCTATGGTGCAGAATATGCACCGGCTGCATTGCCGATGAAGATTTATGCCTGGTCAACCGCTTTTTCCTATCTTGGAGTCAGTCGGACCATCTGGATGCAATGCAACAATAAAACCAGGTACGAGGTGCATATCGCCTTCTTTGGTGCTATTACAAGTATTGTTCTCAATTTCTTGTTAATCAGAAGCTTCGGCATTATCGGTGCTGCCATAGCGGCAGTCTTGACGCAGTTGCTCACAAATTTCATTTTCCTCTTCACAATGAAAGAGACGAGGGAAAATGCTAAACTTATATTGGATGCAATCCTTTTAAAAGGTGTTTTAAACAGAGGTGAGTCGAATGTTTAAAGATAAAGTGTTATTGATCACAGGTGGAACAGGTTCCTTCGGCAATGCGGTTGCGAAACGGTTTTTGACCAGTAATATCAAAGAGATTCGTATCGTATCAAGAGACGAGAAGAAACAGGATGATATGCGCCATGAATATCAGCAGAAGTATCCTGATTATGCAAATAAGCTGAAATTCTATATCGGCGATGTTCGTGACTATAGGTCGATTGAATATGCATTTAAGGGTGTTGACTATGTCTTCCATGCGGCAGCTTTGAAACAGGTGCCGTCATGCGAGTTCTACCCGATCGAAGCAGTCAAAACCAATGTATTAGGTTCTGATAATGTTATCGATGCCTGTGTCAGGCACGGTGTCAAGAAGGCGATCTTCCTTTCTACAGACAAAGCTGCATATCCGATCAATGCCATGGGTATGACCAAGGCCTTGATGGAAAAAAATGTCGTCGCCAGATCCAGACAACTACAAGACGGTGATACTGTCTTATGCCTGACCAGGTATGGTAACGTCATGGCTTCCAGAGGATCGGTTATTCCTTTGTTTGTCGAGCAGATTGAAAACAATCAGCCTATCACAATCACCAATCCGGAAATGACTCGATTCATGATGACACTTGATGAAGCAGTTGAGCTTGTCCTGTTTGCCTTCAAAAACGGAACACAGGGTGACTTATTTGTTCAGAAAGCGCCGGCTGCCACAATCGATACATTGGCTAAAGCAATCATTCAGTTAAAAGGAAATGAGAAAACCAAAGTCGTGAATATCGGAACCAGACACGGCGAAAAGCTTTATGAGGTACTCGTTACCAAAGAAGACATGGTGAAGGCAGTTGACTTGGGTGGTTATTACCGTATTCCGGCAGATAACCGAGATTTGAACTATGATCGTTACATCTCTAAGGGTACAAGCGGTTTGGAGGATGTAGAAGAATACAATTCCCACAACACGGATCGCTTGGACGTTGAGGAGATGGTTAAATTGTTAAAGAAACTTGAGATGTTTCAATAATCCGAAATAAGTGAGCGCTTTATTAAAAAGCGCTTCTTTAATAAAATAAAGAGGATGGGTATGAAAGTATTAGTAACCGGTGCGAGAGGCTTTATCGGCAAGAATCTCGTTGAAAACCTAAAAAATATCAGAGACGGTAAAGACAGATCGAGAGATATTGAAATCGATACAATCTTTGAATATGATGTCGATACGCCAAAAGAAGATCTGAATGTGTTTTGTCAGAACTGTGATTTTGTGTTTAATTTGGCCGGCATCAATCGCCCAAAGGATGTAGAAGAATTCAATATCAATCACAGTTTTCTGGCTGAACTTTTAGATTGCCTAAAGAAGAACAACAATAAATGCCCGGTTATGCTTTCAAGCTCTACACAGGCAACTTTGGATAATGACTATGGCAGATCCAAGAAGGAAGCGGAAGAATTACTGATCGCTTATGGAAAAGAGAACAACGTTCGAGTCCTTCCTTATCGCTTCCCGAATGTTTTTGGCAAATGGTGCCGTCCTAACTACAATAGCGGTGTTGCCACCTTCTGCAACAATATTGCCAATGATTTGCCAATCACAGTTAACAACAGGGAAACGGTTTTGACTTGGTCTACATTGACGATATTGTCGATGAAATGATCGAAGCATTGAAAGGCAAGGAACATCGTAAAGGCGATCTTTGTTATGTACCTGTTACGCATCAGAAGAGTTTAGGAAAGATTGTCGATCTCTTATATGAATTCAATGACGAACCAAATACGTTGGTTATGCCTTTGATCCCGAAAGGAAGTTTTGAAAAGAAACTGTATTCTACGTTCCTGTCGTATTTGCCTGAGCGAAAAGTGAAATTTGAACTCAAGAGCAATGTCGATGATCGGGGTTCTTTCACTGAGTTTCTGAAAACAGAGAATAATGGTCAGTTTTCGATCAATGTGTCAAAACCAGGTATAACCAAGGGCCAACATTGGCACAATACCAAGTGGGAGTTCTTCCTGGTCGTCAGTGGTCATGGATTAATACAGGAAAGAAAGATCGGCTCAGACGAGATTATGGAATTTGAAGTGAGTGGCGATAAGCTGGAACCGATTCATATGTTACCTGGTTATACGCACAACATTATCAATTTAAGCGATACGGAAAATCTGGTCACTGTCATGTGGGCAAATGAACAGCTCGATAAAAACAGACCGGATACATTCCACGAGGAGGTTTAGGGATGAACAGATTGAAATTAATGATCATCGTCGGTACAAGACCCGAAATCATCAGATTAAGCGAAGTCATCAAGAAGTGTGATAAATATTTCAATACGATACTGGTTCATACCGGCCAGAATTATGATTACGAATTAAACGGCATCTTTTTTAAGGATCTTGGTTTAAGAGAACCGGATTATTATCTGGATGCGGTAGGTGATGATCTTGGTGCCACGATCGGCAACATCATCGATAAATCCTATAAACTGATGGTCAAAGTCAAACCGGATGCAGTACTGGTTTTGGGTGATACGAACAGCTGCTTAAGTGTTATCGGCGCCAAGAGACTTCATATTCCAACTTTCCACATGGAAGCAGGAAACCGTTGTTTTGATGAGTGCCTGCCAGAAGAGACCAACCGTCGTATCGTTGATGTCATATCGGATCTGAATATGTGCTATTCCGAACATGCCAGAAGATATCTGAATGCTTCCGGCGTGGCAAAAGAGAGAACTTACGTTACCGGCTCGCCAATGGCAGAAGTTTTGACTGCGCACATTAATGAAATCGAGAATTCTAAGATTTTAGAAGAATTAGGACTGGAAAAGGGTAAGTATATCCTTTTAAGCGCACATCGAGAAGAGAATATTGATACGAAAGAAAACTTTGAATCTTTGTTCTCAGCCATCAATGCGATCGCTGAAAAGTATGACGTACCAGTGCTGTATTCTTGCCACCCGAGAAGTGCCAAGCGGATCAAGGAATCCAAATTTAAACTGGACAAGCGTGTCATTATGCACAAGCCTTTAGGTTTCCATGACTACAATCATCTGCAGATGAATGCGATGTGTGTGGTTTCTGATTCCGGCACTTTGCCGGAAGAATCGAGCTTCTTCTTGAGTATTGGTAAACCGATCCCGGCAGTCGCAATCAGAACATCTACAGAACGGCCGGAAGCTTTGGATAAAGGCAATTTCATCCTTTCCGGTATCACCATGAAAGAAGTGTTGCAATCGGTTGATCTGGCAATCAAGATGAATAAGAACGGGGATTTAGGTATCCCGACGCCGGATTATACCGACCTCAATGTATCGGATAAGGTTGTGAAGCTGATCCAGTCTTATACCGGTATTGTCAACAGAATGGTTTGGAGGAAGAATGTTTAAGAGGCTTTACTACATCATCCTTCAGAGACTTTATGTATTAAAGAACAAGAATAAACCTTGCCAAGGCAAGGTTTATATGTTTCATAATGTAAATGATGAACAGGATACTTATGCGATAAACAAAGAAAACTTTAAAACTTTTGTTGAATATCTGACAAAGAATAAAAAAGTCGTCGATATTGAAACGTTGATCAAAGAAAAAGATCCGGATAATGTGGTCATCACTTTTGATGATGTTTACGAAAGCGTGTATCAGAATGCCTATCCGATATTAAAAGAAAAGGATTTTCCTTTCTATCTGTTTCTTTGTGATGAATACTTGAATAAAGAGAATTATGTAAGCTCTGATATGGTTAAGGAGATGCTGAGAGATTCCAAGGCAATACTGGGCTCGCATCGTATGAAACACGAACTATCCAGATTCTCTGATGAAAAGAAAATCAGAGAGGATATGAAGGAATCCAAGAAGAAACTGGAAGAGGAATTCGGTGTCAAAGTTGATGCGTTTGCCTTCCCCTACGGTTCCATGTATGCGTGTTCTGATCAGAACATCAAAGATGCGATAGAACTATTTGATCATGTGTTCATGACCTATGCGATCCCTTATAACGAAGAATATGGAAACGTGATTCCGCGCATCAATATGAATGATGCAGTTTATCAAGGAGAGATGAAATGATTTCGATCGTACTTCCGATCTATAACGTTGAAAACTATATTGAGAAATGTCTTGCATCATTATTAAGACAGGATTACAAGGACTACGAACTGATCTTGGTCAATGACGGCTCCAAAGATAAGAGTATCTCTCTGGCCAAAGAATTCTTAAAAGGTAAAGATGTTTCTTGGTGCGTTGTCGATAAGGAAAACGGCGGTTTGGCAAGTGCCAGAAATGCCGGTTTGCGGCAGGCGGACGGGGATTATGTTGTTTTCATCGATACAGACGATGTGGTTTCTGAAGATTTTCTGTCTACCTTGTTAAAGGAGATGCAGGAAGGCGTTGATTTTTCTTTTTGTGCCTTCCAGTTTGTCAAAAAACAGGAAGTTGTTGCGGATGAGAATGATAAAAAAGTAGTATTCGATAAAAAAGGTCTTCTTGATGCCTTTTTAAAGCGGACAATCAGTTTTGTCGTTCCTTCGATGTTGTTTAGAAGAGATTTCTTATTGGAAAATGATCTGTTTTTTGAGGAAGACATTCGTTTTTCTGAAGACCAACCATTTATTTGGAAGGTCATCCTGCACAGTGAAAAGACCGTTTATCTTTATAAAAAGATGTATGGCTATTATGTGAGAGAGACTTCAATCATGAATTCTTCTTCCAAAGATAAGGTTATTGATTCACATAGGGAATTTGTTTCGGTTATTGAGAAGTATTTTTCAAAGTATCCGGAATATAAAGACATTAAAGAGAAACTGATTCCTCGTTGGGAACTGGGCGCTTTATATACTGCTGCCAGGATCTTAAACTATGAGAATTATAGAGAAGTTTACGATGCGTTAAGTGGAAGGAGCGTCCTTCAAAGGATGAAAGGGATCGGTGAGATCAAAGCCTATCTTTTGGGAACAGTCTGTTCTTTGTCACCTAGATTGTTATATAAGTTTTGCCAGAGGTTGAATCTAAATGGATAAGATCATTGTCATAACATCGAACATTGCCCCTTATCGAAGAAAGTGGTGCGAAGAGCTTTCAAAGTTTTATGATGTTACGATTGTCTATACCAAGGATCACGACTATGAAAGAGATGACCGCTGGCTTCAGAAAGGGTCGGATACCTGCAAAGTTGTAAAACTGAAAAATGACAAGGATAAATACGATCCGATCTGTTTTGATGTGATTGATATCATCAAAAAGAATAAAGATGCTTTGATTATTTTTGACGGTTACGGACCTAAGACGAATCTTTTGGGTTTACTGTATTGTAAGATGACCGGTAGATACTCTCTGGTAAATGTGGATGGCTATCCGACGGAGAGGGTGAAGTCTTCGATCAGGGAATTTGTTAAAAAGATTGTTATTGGCAAGCTATGCAGTGGATTTACCTGCAGCGGCGAGGCAACAAAGAAGCATCTGATCTCTTATGGAGCTGATGCTGATAAGATCATCATCCACAATCTGTCTTCAATCAAAGAAGAAGATATTATTGAAAAACCGCTAAACAGGAAAGAGAAACTTGCCTTAAGAAAGAAACTGGGTGTTGAAAGTGATAAAAAGATCGTTTTAGGCGTTGGAAGGTTCTTGCCTCTGAAACGATTTGAGGATTTGATTGTCGCAGTATTACGGTGTAAGACGGATTGTGATCTATATATTCTGGGCGGCAAGCCCCTGGATTCTTATCTGGAAGCTGCCAAGGGAAGTGATCATGTTCATTTTATCGACTTTGTCTTGCCGGAAGATGTCAATGATTACTATAAAGCATCCGATCTGTTTGTTTTGCCTTCAGAGACGGATGTATGGGGTCTGGTGTTAAACGAAGCAATGGCCCAGGGCATCCCGGTTATTGCCAGTGACAGCGTGGTTGGCGCGCTGAGCCTGATTGAGGGCAATGGTAAGATCTTTAAAACGTATGATATTGAAGAACTGAGCCAAGATATCGATTTGTGTCTGGAAGATGATACGAATCAAAAGATGTCGGAAAGAAGTTTGAATATAATTAAGAACTTTACAATCGAAAATATGGTGAGATTGCAAAGGCCGACAATTGACGCCTATTTTGCCAAAGAAAAATAATAATGATTGGGCTATAATTACTGTATATGAGAACTCTTATTGTCATACCGGCTTTCAATGAGCAGGAATCGATATCTAATCTGACCAGAGAGGTCATTGAATATGGTTATGATTATCTGATCATCAATGACTGTTCGACCGATAATACCGCCAAGATCCTCGATGAGAATCATTTTAATCATCTCGATTTGCCGGTTAACTTAGGACTCGCCGGTGTGACCAGAGCGGGTTTTATGTATGCTCACGATCACAATTACGATTGTGTACTGTGCATCGATGGTGATGGCCAGCATCCGCCGGTATTTATGTCGAATTTAATCAAAGAGATTGAGAACGGCTATGACTATGTTGTTGGTTCCAGATTCATCGAAAAGAAAAAACCCTTTTCAATGCGCATGCTGGGAAGCAGATTACTGTGTTTTTTAATTAAAATTAAAACAGGAAAATCAGTGACTGATCCGACCAGCGGTATGCGGGCATTAGGAAAAAAGGTCATTGAGCGTTTTGATGAGTCGATGAATTTTTATGCTGAACCGGATGCAATGTGCTATCTTTTGCATCGCGGATATAGTGTAAAAGAGATTCAGGTAGACATGAAAGAAAGAGAAGGCGGTATTTCTTATTTTGCTAATCCGTTTAAATCAATCTATTTCATGCTTTGTGAGATCCTGTCGATTATCTTCATTCAATAGAGGGTTGTTATGAGTACTGGTTTGCGTTTAGGCTTATTGCTGGCTTCTTTAGGGGTGTTCTTCGTAATCATCCTTTCGGTTGTTAAAAGAAGACTGAATATCCGTTATTCGATCGTATGGCTCTTGTGGGCTTTATTGTCGCTGTTTTTAGCTGTATTTCCAGAGTCTTTCTATTCTTTGTCGCATCTTCTGGGAATTCAGATGCCAGTCAATACCGTCTTCTTGATTATGACGGCTTTGTTGTATGCATTGACGTTCTACGTGTACATTATGATCTCGAAACATAACGAAGAGATCATCAAATTGACCTATGAGGTCGCTTCCTTGAAGAAGGAACTGGATGAACTGAAAAAAAATGAAAAGTAAGATGTTTGTCGTTCCGGGCAGTTTTGTCCCATATAACGACACCGTTACGATTTTATCTTATAAACGTCTGAGAAACCTTGACATGGACATGGACGTTTTTTGTTTTAAGGGAAAAGAAGATCCCAGTCTTTTAAAAGAACTGGAAAAAGATGAAAACTTCAAGAAGTTTCATATTAAATACACCAGTGATCTGGACTGGGCAATTCCAAGGAATTATCCTTTGAGATTGCCTGCTGGATTGTTGCTGATGAACAAATATGTATCGGATGCCGTAAAGGAATTTGAAAAGGGAGATTATGAGTATCTTTTCACTTCGATTGTCCCGGGCATATCTCATATTGCCGGTTATAAGATCAAAAAGAAACATCCGGAGGTAAAGTGGATTGCTTCCTTCTCTGATCCGTTTAAAGGTTCTCCGTATAAAAAGACGGATAACTCTGATCGAAATATCTTTTATCGGATTGCATTTAATGTCGGAGCGTTTGTTCTGTATAACAGCAAATACGAAGAAGTTGCCGTCAATCATGCGGATAAGCTGGTCTTTATTTGTGAAGAGCAGCGTGATTTCACTTTAAAACAGTATCCGAATTACGAAGAGCTTGTAAAAAAAGCGGTAATCTATCCTTTGACATATATCCCGGAATGGAAAATGTACTCTAATCTATTGGATACACCAAGAGTACACAATGAAGTTAAACAGGCAGTGCACCTGGGAAGATTGTATGGATTGAGAAAGATCGATTCTTTTTTAGAGGCTTTAAAGGAGCTAAATGAAGAGGTTCCTAATCTTAAGGATAAGATCGTATTCCATCAGTATTCAGAGATTCAGGCGCCAGATGTTAAAAAGATTAAGGAATATGGTCTGGAAGATGTTTTTGTCTTGCATGATAAGGTAACCTATAAGGAATCGGTGGAGATCATGAAGAATGCCGATATTCTGGTTTTGTTTGATACTTTGATGCCTAAGGCAGAAAGTCAGCCATACCTTCCGAGCAAGATTGTTGAATACTTGATGCTTAAAAAACCGATTTTAGGAATTTGTGACCCCAATAGCCCAAGCTATCGTATTTTGAAGGAATATGGTTTTGATACGGTTGGATCGGAAAAAGGGATCATCAAGAAGAATATTATGTCGGTTATTTTTGATGGCAGCTTTATCGACTATTCCCTTGAAAAACTGAACAATGACAATTATGATAAACTAATAGTTGGTTAATTGTTATGAAGAATAAGTTGAATGAATTAAAGAATCGTATCATAGAAAATTTTAATAAGA
>Ga0256405_10002182_pt1 | contig 46957 bp, 30 predicted proteins | sample RumenRJG_02DNA_FD_189096 | JGI IMG/M metagenome (GOLD analysis project Ga0256405, IMG submission 189096) | Bovine rumen microbial communities from Lethbridge, Alberta, Canada - RJG_02 | ecosystem: Host-associated > Mammals > Digestive system > Stomach > Rumen | place: Canada: Alberta... | reverse complement strand
CTTTAATGCTTCTTCTTTGAATTCTTTACTGTACTTCATAGTCGTTTTCCCTTTCTGGTTTTATTATTTATATTCTACCAGATTTTTGGGTGTTTGTCGACTGCTATTTAAGTATAACACTTCAGATCAAGGAAAAGGGAAACATCCCAAACAAAAACTGAAAACAAAAAGGAGTAATCAAAATGAAAAAAACAAACAAGAAGATCGTAAGAAAGTTCGCAGTAGCACTGGCAGCAGTAATGGCAATGACAACAGCAGGAGCTATCGGAGCATCCGCAGACAACTTGGCACTGAACAGTGTCCCAAAAGTAGAAGGGTGGTACACATCCATTTATGATACGGCTGAGTTCAAGGAACTGGTCCGCAATGACCGTTTGTGGCAGCTGCACTGTCTGGATGAAAACATCCCTTTGCACCTGATATCTGTTAAGCCGAAGAATTGACTTTTCAGCGGTAGTTTTGTATAATAGGGTAAGTAATCAGTAATGATTTGTGTATTTGGCAATCACAATTATAGCAGATGGAAGAGCTGTTGGGTGACTTAGGAACATATAATCGCAAAGCTAAAAAACAACAGCCTGCTCACCAAAACAGAAAGTGAGCCTGCGGACTTTATGATTGAGTGCCCCAGATGCCGCAAGCTGTTCGGACTGTATATCAAAGTGCTGCACAGCGCGTGATGGTGAGAAATCAGAACAAGATGAATCGGATTTATAGAGGAGAATTATATACATATGATAAGAAAAGCAACAGAAGAAGATGCTTCAAGAATTGCGGAAATACTCGTGTTCGTCAAGCGGATGAAATACCGTCCTATATTTAAAGATGATGCCTATGCATTCGTGGAAATGCAGGTGCTTCCCATAGCAAAGAAATATGTTGAAGATGGTATCATTGACAATATGTTCGTTTATGATGACGGTATCGTAAAAGGACTTATTCACATTGAGGAAAACGAAATCATCGAGTTGTATGTCGATAGTTTTTTTCAAGGTCAGGGCATCGGCTCTGCATTGGTCGAATATGCCAAAGAGCAGTTTCCGATCACTTGTCTGTGGGTGATAGAAAAAAATATTGACGCCATTGGCTTCTATGAGGCGCACGGATTCCATCTCACGAGTACCAAAAAGCTCGAAGAAGGAACCACAGAGTATATCGTAAAGATGGAAAGATAAATCAGAAAGCTATGGACAGAGGTGATTTGCTGTGAGCGTACTCACAAAAGGCAGACGAAAAATAATCGTCGCAGATAAGATGTATATATGGTATGTCGCAGAGGATGATGAGTCGCCATACTATGTTTTGCATATCGTTTCGGAGGATAAACGCCTGATACTGTCCTGCCCGCTGCAAACAAAGACTGCCTATGCAATAAGCAAGGGCAGAGTGTTCCAAACAAAACAAACAGATGGCACCTGGAACAGATACTTGCTGCCGTTTGAGCTTGCGGATATCATAACACCGCAAGTTGTCGAAAGAATAATCGCCTGGGCAACTCAGGGTTCAGACGCAGCACCAATACAATTCAACGGCAATGATGTCCCTGTGTAAATAGACGACCACACACCCTGTCCGATACAACTCGGACAGGCTTTTTTGTTTTATAATATAACAGAGTGAGCTTGTTTTGTACAAAAAGCAGGCTCTATTTTCGTGGAATTTGTTTGTTTGGTGCATTGACATTATTAACAATTCACTGTATAATTGTTTTGAATTATTCCGCATTTGCGGAGAAAAAAGGAGAAGATGTAATGAAAAAGAAAGTTTTAGCGGGTTTACTTGCATTGTCCCTTGTGTTCGGCACAGCTGCAGCGCTGCCGCAGAACGCGTTTGTTGACGGTACAAGCATTACTGCGAGCGCAGTCACAACAGAGACCTTCACTTATCAATTGTCTTCCGACGGCAAATTTGCACTGGTGACAGGCTTCAACAAACCGTCAGAAACGACCTGTACTATCCCTGAAACACTCGGCGGCGTACCTGTTGAGGTAATTGCCCAGGAAGCTTTTAAGGATAAAACGAACTTGCAGTCGGTTACTTTTCCCTCAAAACTGCGTAACATTGCCGTCAGTGCCTTCGAGGGCTGCACAAAGCTTGAAAGAGTAACTATCCCAAACAGCGTTACAACCATTGGCGTAAATGCGTTTGACAAAGCATGCACGATTCGCTGCAAATCAGGCACACCAGCTCAGTCATATGCGGTACTCAACGGAAATCCGATCGAATACATCTCCGGCGACTTTGTTTTTAAGCAGCTTAAAAACAACAAGGTCGAGATAGTAGAATACAGCGGCGAAGATACAAATCTCACTATTCCGTCCGAGTGGAGCAATAATACAGTAACAAGCATTGCAGCAGTAGTGTTCAAGGACTGCACAAATCTTAAAAGAGTAACTATCCCCCAAAGCGTTGAAGACATTGGAAATAATGCGTTTGATAAGAGCTGCACGATAATCGGCTATGCAAGCTCAGGGGCTATGTATTATGCGGGAGTACACGGAAACAAGGTCGAATACATCTCCGGCAACTTTGTATACAAGGTACTTTCAGACAACACGGTCGAGATAACAGAATACCACGGCGAAGATGCAGCGCTCACTATCCCGGCAGCGTGGGGTGACTATCCCGTATCAACCATTGGCATGAGAGTGTTTGAAAACAACGCTAAACTTACAAGTGTGACCTTCCCTGACAGCGTTACTACCATTAAAGACAACGCATTCGTTGGCTGTGCTAACCTTGTAAGCGCAACTATCCCGAAAACCGTTACAAAGATCGGTCTTCGTGCTTTCGGTTATGTTTATGGCCAGGACTCTATGCCTGTTGTGAACCCTGACTTTACTGTAAAGTGCTATAAGGGTTCGGCAGCTGACACATACGCTCAGAACAACAAGCTCAAAATCGAGTATGTCGATGTAAAGCATGTTGCTGCAAAAGCTCCGACCTGTGCATCCAGAGGAAACATCGAGTACTGGACTTGGAACAATAAGTATTTCAGCGACGCTCTGTGCAACACTGAAATTACAAAGGAAGATACCTATATAAAGGCACTCGGTCACAATTGGGGCGAGCCTGCATGGACTTGGAACGGTGTTGAGTCTGCAGTTGCAACGTTCACCTGTGCAAAAGACCCGTCGCACATCGAGACTTTCGAAAACGTTGTTCCTACATCAGAGACAACTCCTGCAACCTGTGAAAAAGACGGTGCTACGGTCTATACCGCAAGAGTATCACTCAACGGCAAACCATACACCGACACCAAAACAGTTACAATACCTAAGACAGGTCATAAGTGGAGCGAGTGGAAGACCACAAAGGCACCTACTACCAAAACAGAGGGCGAGGAGACTCATACCTGCTCAGTCTGCAAAAAGACCGAGACAAGAGCGATAAGCAAGATAGTAGTAGAAAAGCAGCGTATTGCAGGCGATAACAGATTTGGCACCGCCGCTGAAATTGCAAAGAAAGCTTACCCAAGCGGCGCAAAAACAGTAATACTCGCCAGCGGAATGAACTATGCAGACGCTCTCGCAGGCGTACCTCTTGCAAGCAAGCTGGGCGCTCCTATCCTTCTCACCGCTAAGGATTCTCTCCCGAAAGAAACAACAAACGCTCTCGAAAAGCTGGGCGCAAAGAAAGTCATCATTCTCGGCGGCAAGGGCGCTGTAGGCGATCAGGTCGAGATAACCCTCAATAAGCAGGGTATCACAACTGAAAGATATGCGGGTACATCACGTTTCGGCACTGCAACAGCAATCGCTGAAAAGCTCAATGAGAACCCGACAGATGTATTCTTCGTATACTATAACGGATTCCCTGACGCTCTGTCTGCAAGCACAGCAGCAGCTCTGAAGAACGCTCCGATCATCTATCTGACCACCGACGGCGACATCAACGCTGACACAGCAGCATACATTGCTAAGCTCAAAAAGGCTGGCAGCGTTAAGAACGCATACGTAATCGGCGGCAATGGCGTTATCACCGACAATATGCTGAAAAAGGTCGGCACAGCCCTCGGCGTAACACCAAAGCGTCTCTATGGTGACAACAGATACGATACCTGCGTCGCTGTCAACAACGAGTTCAAGAGCGTGCTCAGCGGCAACTCCATCTGCCTCGCAACAGGTGCAGATTATCCTGATGCCCTCGCAGGCGGCGTGTTCGCAGCAATCCAGAAAGCACCGCTGTTCCTCGTAAACGGCAAGGTAAAAGCACTCAACCTCAGCGATAAGCAGAAAGCATATCTCAAAACTCAGGTTCCTAACAAGATCTACACATTCGGCGGCATAGGCGTTGTTCCCAACCCTCACGTTACAGTAGTAGAAAATGCGTGCGGTTAACCGATAATATCAAGAGCCAGCTTCGGCTGGCTCTTTTTGCGCTTCGCCCTCAAAAGCGTGATTTATGCACCCTGTCCGAAACAACTCGGGCAGGGCTTTTTGCTGCAAAAATAAAGGAGCTGTCCTGCGCGGATAACTCCTTTTTTTGTATCACTCATTAAGCGGTGCCGTTTTTATCGCTTCTTCCCAGTAAACGTAGCCGAACACGCTTTTCGATGCCTGTGCAAGAAAATCAATTTTCGCCTTTATGTGTGTGTACCTGCAAATCTCCGCATAGGCTTCTTTCGGGTCTTTGTAGTCGCTTGCAAAAGCCCAGCGGTATACTTCCTCGATTATCTTTGCTCTGTCCTCAAGTTCGTTTACAAAGCTGTAGCTCCCTGCAAAGTATGCAACGCTGTAATCGAGACTTTTTCCTTCATCAACAGCTTCAAGTGTATCCGAATAATCAGCGTCTATGTATTTTTTATATTCATCCAAATACTTAAAGTCTGATGGGTTAAGTGCAGCCCAGTGTTTTTCGTCGATCTTTTTGCCTCTGTTTTCAAGCAGGTGATCGACAGCGTGCCATATCTCGTGGTGTACCGCGGGGTCATATGTCGCCAGACGATAAGCGTCAATAGTAATGATGTAGCGATCATTTGAATAGCCTGATAGACCGCCTGGCTCAAACCCAAGATTACTGCTGTCTTTGTGCTGTGCGGTCAGGGCAAAGGTCATACCCCCGCGACCGTTGGTCTTGAATTTTTCAAAGAACCCTTTGGGGTAGAGGGAGAGCTGTTTATCAAGGGATGTAACATAGTCCATAAGCATCTCAAATGAATATTCCGTATCGCCTGCAAAGCTCGCAAGATTATCCTTGTCGAGATTCTTGACCTCGTCTCCGATAAGTATGCGCACATTGTATTTCTGCTCTATCCTGTCAGCTTCAGCCCGTAAACTTTCCAAACCCTGCCCGCATTGTATAACAACGTTCTCATCAGCATCATTAGTTTCTTTTTTCAGCTGTGTGTCGTAGCTGCACTTTGCAGGGTCGATAAGAACAAGTCTTGTTTTGGAATCGCTGCCGACCTTGTCTGTCAGAGCCAGCAGCCAGCAGCCGCGGGTGCCTACCGTGCAGCATTCAGATTTAACCGTGTTTTCATTCAAAAGCGAATCCAGCCTTGCCATTTTGCCGCTGGCAAGGTCTATCACCGACAGCTTTTCATCGTCAGCTCCCACGGGCGTTGCCTTTCCGAGAGAAACGAACAGCTTGTTGCTGTCTTTGTCAGCATAATACCGCACGTTTATCATTGATTCATTTGAAAACGAATAGGTGCATAAATACTTCTGTTCTTTGAGACTGTAAGTGTTGATTGTTAAATCAAAATCAGCCGCCTGAATATTTCTATTGCCTGTTTCACAGATAGTGTCCTTTGTACAGTAAAGCGCCTGTGATTTTTTGTGCAGGGATAAGACCTTTTCACCGCTGTCAAGAGAGTACACTCCTGTAAGCAGCCGCGTACCGCGTTCATCGTATTCAGCTGCACCGAAAAGATTTGCGCCGCCCAGCGGTGTTCTTAAACTGTACACGCCGTCATATTTGATGACCGAGGTTTTATTATCGGATAGGCTTATCTTTACCAATTCGTCCATTGAGTTGCCGTCTGCGTAAATGCACTCGTTTTCAGTGTCAAGCTGAAAGATTGCAGCGCCGTCATAGTCCGGCTTTATCTGCTTTGGCGTATCGCTTCCATCATCATAGCGATAAAACAGATTCTGTCCTGCTTTCTGCGTTATGACCGAACCGTCTTTGAGCACACCGAGCAGCTTGTCGTAAGGCTCCGCTGTCTTGATAGTCCGCGCTGTCCTGCCGCTGACCGCATCAAAGATATATACATTGCCTTCTGTTTGGCTTTCGCATTTTATTGCAACCGTTCCGTCATTTCCTTGGAATATCGCAGCAGCCTGACCGTTAAGGCTGATACCCTCGTAATTTTTCATAAAGCCGCCGTCAAGCTGCGGCTCGCAAGCAGGCGCAGGCGCTGCGGAAGCTGACGTGGCTTCAGGTGCCGCTGTGGTCGTTGCCTCAGATGAGCTGTCATTTTGAGATGAGCTGTCCTTTGAAGCACAGCCCGCCGATAACAGACACGCCGCGGCTATCAGCAGCGATGCTGTGCGTTTTTTCATGTCCATTGAAATTCCCCCTGTGATAGTTTTGCAGCAGAAAACAGGTTTCCCCTTGTTTTATCTGCACATATATTAGATACATAACAGCCCGATAATTCCCGAATTATTCGGTGAATTTTTTATTAACTCTTTTGCTCATTTCAATTATAGGGATTTTCGCATAAAAGTTAATGCATTTTACAAAAGTTTCAATGTTTATATAGCCATCGTATTAATAGACTGATAAATGAATGGATCAAATTGTTAAAAGCGTTGAATAAGGTACTTTATTTAACAGTATTTGCAATACCTATTCACAAAGAACTGATTGATAACTATTTTTGTATATGATATGATTTATTATGAGTGCAGAGATAGCTCTGCCGTCAGATAGAGATAAATTGGGGTAGTGTTTTATATAGCGTTTTTAAGGAGGACAGGTCTTATAAATGAAGCAAAAAACTCTGAAATTCTTTACCGCCCGAAGAAAAGCACCCAAAATAACTATAATAATCCCAATTATAATATATATCCTTTTTTACTACTGTACAGTTTTCACCTCTGATTCAAAGGATTCCGTTGAGATAGGAAACAGCGCCTTGCAGATATCATCTTTTACGGGAGTTTTCTCTATACTCTCAAGTATCTGTCTGATACTTATGGTGCTGTATTATAAAAAGCTGGGTTTCATCGTTTCTCTTTCACTGGTTCTGCTGCAGCTCCCGAGGCTTATCATGATAATAGCGATACAGTATAATCCCATAGGCGTTTCAGGCATATTCACTTCGGTCTTTACTATCCTTATGCTTGTGCTCATTCAGAAAAATCAGACACGTGCGGAAAAGGATAAAAAACAGATGAAGCTGTTGTTTGAGCAAACAGCAACTGCCTTAGCTGATACCATAGATACCAAAGATACATATACTCACGGTCACTCCACGAGAGTTGCCGAGTATTCGCGCAAGCTCGCCGAGCTCAACGGCAAAAGTGAGCAGGAATGTGATGAGGTGTATTACACCGCACTTTTGCACGATGTCGGAAAAATAGGTGTCCCGATAAGCATTATCAATAAGCCGGGAAAGCTCACAGATAAAGAATATGAAATAATCAAACAGCACACCGCAAAGGGCGCACAGATACTTGGCAGGATAAGCAAGTTCCCGTATCTTAGCCTTGGTGCATACTATCATCACGAGCGCTGTGACGGAAAGGGCTATCCGAAAGGCTTGAACGGTGAGGAAATACCCGAGATAGCAAGAATTATCGGTGTTGCCGATGCTTACGATGCAATGACATCTATCAGAAGCTACCGTGACCCTATCCCGCAGGACAAAGTCCGTGAGGAGATAGTTACAGGTATGGGTACACAGTTCGACCCGAAGTACGCAAGGCTTATGATCCATATGATAGATATCGACAGCGAGTACGAAATGAAGGAAAGAGCGGAAAACTGTGAGCAGGACAGCAACAATGCCCTGATGGTCACCGAGCACCGCAGTTCATCTGCTGGCGGCATACTGCTCGATAAGTTTATGACAACTATCGACCTTGCGGTCACCGTGAACGATAAAGCCTCGCAGGATAAATTCTCTCCGTCGATGATTCTGTTCGATTCGCTCGACGGTCAGGTTCACGAAAAAGAAAAAGAGGTCAGATACCTGATGTATTTTGAGTACGCAGAGTTAGGCTTTGACGGACAGGTTTCCCAGAGCGGCGCAAGAAAGATTCAGGTAAACACCGAAAAAGTCACAAACAGCAGCATAAATAAAAGCAGCAATTACAGGATAAAAGCCGTCAGAATAAATGACCACGCACTGATAAGGGTATCGGGAAAAGAGCAAACAACAGAGTTCACTGTTGCGCTTCCCGACAGCTCACGTTATCTGTATATCGGGCTTACGGGCACAAACTGCCGCTTTACGAGCATAAGCAGCAACAAGGCAGACAAGGAATGTCCCGATGATTTTATACCGAGAATAGCAGAAAAAATCAGCTATATCGACGCTCCGTCAGGTGACCTGCCAAACGTTCAGATAGACAGCTACCGCAGCTCAGCTTCCGAAGGTGTGGAGATACGCGACGGAATGCGCATCTCGTTCCATACCAGGAGCCTTCCGACTGCAAGGCTTGTGTGGCATTGTCCCTATGTCGATATTTTCAGCTCCGACGACGGAAAGGTCGGCGGCGAAAATTACCGAGACCTTGCATTTACACGCTTTGACGGCGAATGCTGGGAGCTTGATCCCAAATGTGACGTTGTGTTCAAGGTTTTCAAGAACGACAGCTTTGAGGATTGGGATTCGTGGAAAAAGCTGAATCACGACGGCTATGATGCCGAGGTCACATTCAAGGTGGACGGCAATAGAATAACTCTCATAACTGAAAACGGCGGTATAACCGTTTACAGCACCGCAGTTGTGTATGGCGCAAGCAAAAAAATATACGCCGCAATAACGGGCGACCAGGTCGCTATCACAAACCTTCGGATAGGTTAACTCACAGCAGCAGAAAATGCGTGCGGATAACCGATAATATCAGAGCCAGCTTCGGCTGGCTCTTTTTGCGTCCGCTTGACAAAGGCACCGACTTGTGGTACTATGTTTTTGGTAAAATGCAAAAAACTTGAAAGGACAAATACTATGGAAAATGTGGCTATTGAGGGAATCGGCAATCTTGACATCGTAACAGAAATGTTCAGACAGGTGCAGTGCACAGAGCAGGATAATTGTATTTTGGTGGTGACAAACCGCGATTTCGGCACAAGCGCAAACGCAGGCGCAATTATGACCGCAAACGCAACTATCGCAGGCGGTGTTGCCGCAGGCGCAGCCGTGGGTGCAATAAACGCTGCTGCACAGCGAAAAGCAGGGGAGTTCTATATGAGCCTCGACCAGCGCAAAAGCATCGCTTTTGATACTCGAACCTATGCAGGCTTCCTTGTGAACGTCATCTCAACAGGTATCGGCGTTATCCCTCTGAAAAACAGCGGTCAGATAATCCCGAAGGTCAAGGATTTAATAACGGATTTAGAGAATTTCTGCTTTTTCCGCAATGACGAGATCGAAAGCAAAAGCCTGAAAAAACTGCCGCTGCATTTTTCGTCGGTAAAGCTTGCCATCTGCTTTAAAAACACAGGCGAGCTGAAAGTTGACACCCCTTGGGAGCTGCCGAAAAAGCATAAGCTGGTACCATATCAGGAAGCAAACTTCAACAAGTTAGCCGCAAGGCTTTAAAGAAAAACTAAAACGAGCGTGTCACCGCAATAGTATGCCGCTTCTGTCACAGTCTCTGCCCGATACATCTCGGGCAGTTTTTTGTGCAAAAACGACTCTGCCTGTTGAAATCTGTGCAGATATGTGCTAAAATGTACTTAACGATTTTAAATACAACGGGGAGGTCAAATATGGGAAAATATATCGCAAAGGTGTGCATCGACGATGACTTTGCACAGCAGCACATAAAAGAGCTTGGCAGCTTCTGGGACAGTGTGACCGCATCTGCCGATCCTGAAAGTGATATCGAACTGATGATCAAGCGCTTTACGTTCGCACTTTTCAGAGTCGGCGCACAGACAAATGACGAATGCGTGCAGGCGCTTAAAAGAGCGTGGTCTGTGGCGTTTCCCGAAGACGACAGCATCACGGATATTTTCTGTTTTGCAGATACCGAGGACGAAAGCGCTGCGCTGATGACTACCATTTTCAGAAACTACTACGGCGTGAACGAATATGTCCGCCTTGCGGCAGAGCTTTATGAGATAATTCCTATCCTGCAGGAGAAAAACGCACTTGATGTGCTTATCCAGCAGAATTATCTGTTTGCAATGGACGGCGGCTGCGGCTTTACAACAATGCTTATGTCCCTGGGCGACTTCCTGCACAAAATGAACGTCTACCCGCAGGAGCAGTTCAAGGACAGACTTTACTACCGCGAGTTCAAATGCGCCCTCGAATCAAAAAACGGTTTCGGCTCACCCGACGACGTAATCGACTCCCTTTCCTCAGAGCGCGAGAGCTATAAATACAACATCATCGGTCTTGATATCGCACAGTTCCTTGACGGCAGAAAGCTCGACGAACTGCGTGAATTCATCCGCAGGATCAATAACTTCCAGAGCGATTATGTTTTCGTCTTCAGGATACCTTTCCTTGAAAAGAAAGCTCTCGATGAGATAACAGGGATAATCTCCGACCAGATGCTTTTGCGTGTCGTACAGGTGCCGCCGCTGTCGGACAGCGTTCTTATGGGAGCTGTCTGGAACTGCGTGACATCAAAAGACTTTGAGTTTGACGATACCATTATGGAAACCATCCTGCGCAAATTCCACCAGGAAAAAATGGATGGCAGATTCTACGGCTTCAAGACCGCCGCTAAAATCTCAAACGAGCTTATGCTCTGCAAAGCAGCCGACGCCGCACTCAAAGAAGGCTCGGGAGAGACTCCCGACCGCACCGTTATCTCCGCCGACGACCTCACCAAGTTTATCGGCGAGGAAAAAGAAAAGCTCACAGGCTATGACGCCCTCGGCGAGCTTATCGGTATGCAGGAAATAACCCAGCGCGTCAAGGAGATCGTTGCTCAGGTCAAGATATCCATTGCCAACGAAAAGCTCGACCGACCCTGTATACATATGCGCTTTACGGGCGCTCCGGGTACGGGTAAAACCACCGTCGCAAGAATTATCGGTCAGATTCTGCGCGAGGAGGGTATCCTGCGCAAAGGCGGCTTCTTTGAATATGAGGCAAGAGACCTTGTCGCAGAGTATGAGGGACAGACCGCAGTAAAAGCGGCGTCTATCTGCCGTGATGCCTACGGCTCGGTGCTTTTCATCGACGAAGCCTATGCGCTCGATGAGGGCAAGACCAACGGTGCAAACTTCGGCAAGGAGGCTATCGCAACGCTCATCTCGCAGATGGAGAACCACCGTGATGATATGCTCGTCGTTATGGCAGGCTACAAGGACGATATGGAGCAGCTGATGAAAGTCAATCAGGGTCTGCGCAGCCGTATGCCGTATATCCTCGATTTCCCGAACTATACAAGGCAGCAGCTGTTTGAGATATTCATGCTTATGGTCAAAAAGCATTTCAAATACGACGAACAGCTCGAACAGCACGCACAGGAGTATTTCCTTGCGATATCAGACAGCTATCTCGGCTCAAAGGAGTTTGCGAATGCAAGATTTGTCCGCAACCTCTATGAACGTACCTGGTCAAAGGCTGCACTGCGCTGCACAATGGCAGGGCATACCGACATCGTCCTGACAAAGCAGGATTTCATCTGCGCAAGCGAGGAAAAGGAATTCAACGAAAAGATAGAGACAAAGAAAAAGCTGGGCTTCAAAAACAGCCTCTGATAAAAAATCACGCCCGAGAGTCATACCCTCGGGCGTTGTTCGTTAATATTATGCCGCGTGCTCCAGCGTTATCTCCTCGCCTGGATTTACAACCAGCTTGTTCGGCGCGCCGAACTGCTCAGCCTTTTCCTTGTCGAACTGGTTGTTCGCCTCGTTCATCGTGTTGTGATACGGAATGTTGTGCTTTGCACCCACCAGCTTTGCGCATTCAGCCGCCTCTGCAAGTCCCATGTTGTACTCGCCGTCACAGCAGAAGAAAGCGTAATCCAGCTTCATCTCAGCCATCTGGCTCATCTGCGGAGTCTTGGACGTGTCGCCCGAAACGTACAGCGTGCTGCCGTTTGCAAATGTCAGCACATATCCCACGCATTCTTTCACATCGTGGTTTTCGTTGTATCCTGCCTCAACAGCCTGAATTTTAACAAACCCCAGGTCAAACGTCTGATGCTCGCCGCCCGCAAGTGCCTCTTTCTGCGTGATGGTCTGACAGCCTTCGTTCTGTTTCTTTATTCTCCAGGTGCCGCTGTGGTCGCCGTGTGCGTGCGTAATAAGTATCAGGTCAGCAGGCACATCATAACCGTTTCCTGCATAAGGGTCAATGTAAATCACCTTGCCCTGCTCGGTAACTATCCGCAGGCTCGCGTGCCCGAGATACATAAGCGTCGGCGCGTTCTTGTTCACCTTTAATTCTGTCTGTGCAGTCGTGGTTGTCGTCTCTGCCGTCGTGGCAGCCGCAGTCGTAGTCGTCTCCACCGAGCTTGCCTCGGAACTGTCTGCAACGCTGCTCTGTGACGAGCTGTTTGCACCCGCAGTGCTCTCGCTTGAACTGCCCTGTGAATCACCGCAGCTGCAAAACAGCATTATCACCATTATAAGCGGTATGATAAGTTTCTTCATTTTTAAATCAACCTCCCCTGTGTGAATTGTATCACATATTTAACAACAAGTCAACCTGAAATAATTGACAGCACCGTTTGCAATCGCCCGCCGTTTGTGCTATAATAATGCCAACAAACATTTTCCCGAGAGGTAACCCTATGCACAACGTAAAAGCAAAATCTCTGCTCACACGCTGGGGCGGCATGAACATCTACCGCGGCTGTACCCACGGCTGTATCTACTGCGACAGCAGGAGCAAATGCTACCATTTTGAGCATCAGTTTGAGGACGTAGAGGTCAAGACCAACGCCCCCGAGCTGCTAGAAGATATCCTCAGACGCAAGCGCCGGCGAATAGTCATCGGAACAGGCTCAATGAGCGACCCCTACCAGCCCTGCGAGGAAAAACTGCTGCTCACAAAGACCTGCCTCGAGCTTATCGACAGGTACGAGTTCGGCGCAACAGTCATCACCAAGTCAGACCGCGTCCTGCGCGATATCGACCTGTTCGACAGCATAAACCAAAAGGGCAAAAGCGTCCTGCAAATGACGCTGACCATTGCCGACGACAAACTCAGCCGCATAATCGAGCCGAATGTCTGCCCGTCAAGCAGGCGCTATCAGGTGCTCAAAGAGTTTCAAAAGCGGGGTATCCCCACAGTCGTCTGGCTCACGCCATTTCTGCCCTTTCTCACCGACACCGAGGAAAACTTCAATGCCCTTATGCAGTATTGCCTCGATGCAGGCGTCAAAGGCATCGTCTGTTTCGGGATAGGAATGACTCTGCGCGAGGGCAACAGGGAGTATTACTATGCCGCCCTCGATAAGCATTTCCCGGGGCTGAGCGCAAAGTACACCGCAAAATACGGCAATGCCTACGACCTGCAAAGCGATACCGGCGCCCGCCTTATGCGCACTTTTCACGACACCTGCGAAAAGTACGGCATAATCCACGACCCCGACGAGTGCTTTGCCTATATGTCACAGCTGCCCGAAAAATACGAACAGCTGTCGCTTTTCTGACAAACAAAAAGGAGATAGGAACCATCATTCCTATCTCCTGATTTTTTGTTTAATCTGCGCCGTTGTTCACCGTGAAAACTTCCTCTGAGTTGCACACAAGCGTGACCTTTGCGCACTCCACATTGAAGTTTTCAGGCTTTGTGAACCTGCTAACGTCGATAGAGCTGTTCACCGTCATATTCAAATCGCAGTTTGAGCAGTTGATGTAAGTCTCGTCCGAGAAACCGCCGATGCCCAGCGATTTCTTTCCGTCCACCGCCGCGCGCACCGCAGCAAACTTGACACTGATATCAGTGCTGCCTTCAAGCGCCGCAATTGACGAGCAGTTCTCGCCGTTTACCGTGATGAAACAGCTTGCCTCGTAAATGTTGAATTTCAGCTTTTCGCCGTCAAGCGTTCCGATACCCACAAGCTCAATGCCTGAAACGAATATCTTCACCGACGCCTTGTAAATCGTTATGTCTCTGTTCTTGCCGATAGAGCCGATACCGCAGCCTCGCGCCTGCGTAAGCTCCATTCCAATGTCACAGTCGTGTATCACAAGCTCTGTGTTCGCGTAAAGCGCGCCAATGCCAACACCCACATCTCCCTGGAGATTGAGTCGGTACTGACCCGAGCCCATCGTTATCTTTCCGCCGTTGCCAGAGCCGATGCCAACGCCCGTTTCGCCCTTGCCGTTGACAGTAATTCTGCCCGACTGCTCAAATACAAGCTCTCCGTGCAAAAGTCCCGTGCCGTTGCCGATACCGTAATACTCCTTGCCCTTGACATATATCTCCAGTGTTCCGCTTCCAGTTATCGTCAGCCTTGATGACTCCGGCACACGAATGCCGCCCATGTCCAGCTTGTTGTCGCCCACAAGATTGAGCGTAACATCATTGTCCTCTGCAATGTCAATGCACGGCTTGTTCTTTATGCTCGACAGCCAGCAGTTTTCAAGCGTCACCTTGCCCTTGAACCCTGTCTTTGTTTCAAGCCTTATCTGTGAATCGTTGTTTGAATCGCCCTCTATCACAACGTCACCGTCACCGCCAGCGCCGATAACGATACGCTTTATCTCCGACTGCATAAGCCTGTCAAGGCTGATATGCTCCGAGCAGTCAGCCGAGTATATCTTCTGCCCGATGCCGTCCTCAAGCTCCTGATGCAGATGCTTTATCTCCTGCCTTATCTGCTCGGGGATAGACTGTATTATCTCGGGCGCAGGTCTTGCCGTGTAGTAACCCTGTATCAGATCCGCACCGAGCATAATGACCGTGCGCAGTTCCTCTGATGTTTCAATGCCCTCTGCCAGCGCAAGTATCTTGTTGTCGTGACAGAACTGGATTATCTCACGCACAAAGTGCCTTTTCTTCGGGCTGCTCTGAATCTCGCTGAGCAGCGAGCGGTCTATCTTTACAAAATCGGGCGTGTATCTCAGCAGGTTTCCGATGTTTGAATAACCCGTACCGTAATCGTCGATAGCCATTTTTACGCCCATGTTGCGATAACGCTCGTTTATCCTGTCAAGATTCTCGTCGTCTATCTGCGACTGCTCGGTCATCTCAACCACCGCTGTGTCAGCGTGCTTTAACAGCAGCTGTGAGATCTTGCGGTAATCATCGGCTGCGACACGAGCCTCTGGTATGCTGTTGATAAATACGAGCTTGCCCGAAAATTCGTGCTTGCGCAGATCGACTATCTGCAGAACGTTGAGGAACGTTCCACGCTCGATGTCCGAGAGCCTGTTGACAAGTCCCGCATATTTGAGTATGTGCAGGGGAGTCAGCTTCATTGTGCTCTTCGGGCGCATGAGTGCCTCGTATGAGTATATCTCGCCGTCTATCGTGTTTACGATCGGCTGGAAATAATAATCGAAAAGATTCTCGTCGATGATGCGCTCTGTCTCGGCAAGCTGTTCACGCTCAAGCTCTGAAAGTGCCTCGACCTTGTGATCCTTCGCACCGCTCATGCTTTTGAGCTTTACGATAAGATCAGCGATCATCTCAATATCTTCGAGCACAAGAGAATCGTCGCCGGACTTATGATCCTGCCTGTATTTTTCCAGCAGCTCGCTTCGCTGCTTTTCAGAGGAAAGCTCGGGAAGACTGCCCAGCAATTCGTGCAGCCAGCTTGTCCCGTTACCGTTTTTCATAAGTCCACCTCCCGTCTCAAAGATAGTCCCATATACTTAATGACATTATAACATATTTCTTCTCTTTTTTCAAGGGGTATTTGTTAATTTGTCAGAACAAATTTCAATTTTGCGCATTTATCTGTTCTTGAAACAGAACCCGCCTTTCTTTTTCGCCTTCGCAAGAAAAGTCCGCAGCTTGGCGCATTTGACTATCCCGTCATAGCAGGAGTGCCAGCAAAGCGCCGCAAGGTCTTTCGGCGAGTGGGTCAGGTAAAAGTCCTTCGGCAGCTTCACGTCACATTCGCCGCCGCCCGTGTTGCCTGCCGAAATGCCTGCACAGCGGCAGTCCTCGTTGAGCACCGCCGAGCCGTTCGAGAAAAGCTGCAAAGTGATGGTGTCACGCCCGCGCTCGTTGTAATCGCCCGCCTGCGCCAGCTGAATGTCGCAGTGCAAAAAGCACAGCCCGTTCTCCCTCGCGAACCTCTCCGCAAACGTGTCAAATTCGCCCCTGATAACAGTGTCGCTCTTTGCGAGAATCTCCCGCGTCTTTTCGGTCAAGCCAATGCTTTTCACCGACCGCGCAATCACAATCTGCGTCAGGTTTTTAACACCGTCAAAGAACCCCGCCTCAACGTCCGTTATGCCCTCGCAAAGCTCAAAGCCAACGCCCATCGGGTCGCGGGGCGCACCCTCCCTGCGAATGTATTTTTCAAGGTCGCTCACAAGGAGCATTCCCTCGCCCTGCACGCACAGTCCCTCAAGCTCACTGCTGATGTGAATTTTCATAAACCCGACCTCCCATCCTTTGCAAATATCATATCAGACATCAACCAAAAAGTCAACAAAAAAAGCAGCCTGCAAACCCCTTGCAAACTGCCTTTCAGTAACTATCCATACTTCACTTGAGCATAAACGGTGAGCTCAGTCCCCGTGCAAAAAGTCCTCTCTGTGAAAGTGCGTCTATCGCCTTTATCAGCTTGTTTTTCATACCCGTTTACTCCTTTCGGTTTGTTGTTTCCCTTGCTGTGACTATATCATAGCATACACTTGCTTGCAAAATCTGTGCAAAATCCAAGCCCTCTCAAAAAAATTCCCCGCCCGCAGGTGCTTGATTATTCTACCCGTCTGTGCTATACTAATAAAAAATAAATGGGGGACAACAATGAAATACGGAATAATCGACTACGAAATAATCGGCGAGGGTACACCCGTGCTGATAATACACGGCTGGGGAATATGCAGGCTGACAATGAAAGCCGCCTTTGAACCCGTGTTCACCAAGCTTGACGGCTATAAGCGCTTCTATATCGACCTGCCCGGTATGGGCGATTCAGAGCACGGCGACGTCAAAAACTCCGACGATATGCTGGCACTTATCCACCGGTTCGCCGCCGATGTCATAAAGGAAAAATTCATCATCATCGGGCAGTCCTACGCAGGTCTGCTTTCACGCGGCTTCGTCAGCAAGTACCCCGAAATGATCAGCAAAATAATACTGCTTTGTCCCTGCATTATCCCTGGCGTGCATCAGGGCAGGGTAGAGCCGCTCACCGTTGTCGAAAAAGATGACCAGCTTCTCTCACAGCTCACTGAGCAGCAGAGAGCCGACTTTACAATGATGAACGTCCGCCTCACAAAAGATGTCTGGGAAAGGTACGAAAAGTTCCTTGCGCCCGCGCTTGCAAAAGCCGATTGGGAATTTCTCAACCACACGCTTGAGGGCGCGTTCACCTTTGACCCCGATGACCTGCCATCGCCATGTACCATTCCAACGCTCATCATCGCCGCAAAGCAGGACTGCGAGGTCGGCTATAAAGACCAGTTCGACCTGATGAAACTCTATACCAACTCGACCTATGTTGCCGTTGAAAATGCAGGGCATAACCTTCAGATAGAACAGCCCGAGATATTTGAAAGCACAGTCACCTCGTGGCTGCTTTCACATTGAACAGGAGAATTATATGAACATCTTTGAAGCAATAAATAACCGCCGAAGCTACCGCGGCAAATTCAAGCCCGACCCGATACCCAGAGAGCACCTGCAAACCATAATGCAGGCAGGTCTTGACGCGCCCTCTGGCTGCAATAAACAGACCACCAGCCTTATCGCCATCGACGATAAAGCCACACTCGAAAAGGTGCTGGGAGTTATCCAGCCGCCCGTCGCACAGACCGCGCCCGCCGCAATTTGCGTGCTCACCCAGCGCATAAACGCCTACCGCGATAAGTGCTACGCCGTGCAGGACTATTCTGCCGCCATTGAAAATATGCTGCTGGCAATTGTCGGTCTCGGCTGCGCAAGCTGCTGGTACGAGGGTCACATCACCGACGAGGACAACATCGGCAGAAAAATCGCTGATATCCTCGGCGTGCCAAGCGACTACGACCTCGTCTGCTTCCTGCCAGTAGGCATACCCGAAACAGATGCGGCACAGCCAAAGAAAAAACCGTTCGAGCAAAGAGCGTGGTTCAATCGCTTCGGCAAATCCGAATAGTTGAAAGGCGGGGAGAACACCTATGTATTACAGTATAAAAAACACACTTGAACCAAGCACGCCCGAGCAGATAAACTCGTCGCGAACCAAATATGTCGCCGTGCTTACCTCGCTGGAATGGCTGGAAAACAGGGACGATTTCGATATGGGTATCGAAATGGATATCGACCTCTCCTCAGTGAACTCCACCAAAGCCGAGGTCAACTACGACTCCCTCACGGGCACATTTTCCCTGCCCGACAGAGAGGACATCTCAAAGCCAAATATCAACTTTGCTTTCGCCCTCGACGAAAAGGGCATCGTCTTTATCGACGACAACGGCTTTGTCGAAAAGACCGTCGCGCGCATCATCAGCACAAAGCGCTGGGCAGTCCCCAGCCTTGAAAGATTCATCTACGACTTTCTGGAGCAGATAGTCGTTCGTGACCAGACGCTCCTCGCAGAGTTTGATAAAGAGCTTGACGCACTCGAATCCGAGATTCTCCACGGCGGCGAAGATGACCCGTCTCTGCGCGTCAGCCGCATAAGAAGCGACCTGCGCGACCTGCGTATCCACTACGAACAGCTGCTCGACTTAGGACAGGAGCTTGAAGAAAACGAGAACAACTTTTTCTCCAAGAAAAATACCCGCTACTTCCACCTGTTCACCCAGCGTGTCTCACGCCTGCACGATATCGCCACCTCGCTGCGCGACTATTCAATACAGATACGCGAGCTTTATCAGTCCCAGCTTGATAAAAAGCAGAACCGCATAATGACACTGCTCACCGTCATCACCTCGATATTCATGCCGCTGACGCTCATCGCAGGCTGGTACGGAATGAATTTCAAGTATATGCCCGAGCTTGAACACGAGGCAGCCTATCCGATAGTTATCGCGGTAAGCATCGTCATAGTAATCGTCTGCCTCATCTTTTTCAAAAAGAAAAAATGGCTCTGACGCCGCAAACCAACAGCACCCACCCTCACTCAGAGGATAGGTGCTGTTTTCATTTTTAGTTTGCTCTATTTCCCGCTTTTTCAGGGTGCAATCGGTAGTATTCCTTCTTGTCCGCATACATCCTCTCGTCAGCAGCCTGCATAGCCTTGTGAATGTCGTAACCGCCCGTGACGTGCACCGTGCCCACCGCAAAGCTGATGTCAGGAGTCCTCTCCGTCAGCGATCTCAGCTGCTCTATCTGCTCGTCAAGTTTTTCCTTTGTGATGTCAGGGCAGAAAATAACGAACTCATCACCGCCCGCGCGGTATATCTCATAATCGCCGAACGCCAGCTTTAAAAGCGACGCCGTCTTGGAAAGCATCCTGTCACCCGCAATGTGTCCGCAGCTGTCGTTCATCGCTTTCAAACCATTCACGTCAACAAACGCAATGCCCATCACCTCGGGCAGCTTGTCCTCGCCCGATACGAGCTTTTCAACACGCTCGTTCATCGCATTTCGGTTGTTCACCTGCGTCAGCCCGTCAATCGTGCTTCGCTCCTCAAGCTGCGCGATAAGCTGGTGGTTCTGTATCACAGCGCCGAGCAGGAACGTGGAAAGCTCAAGCTTTTTCTTTATCTGCATCATTTTTGATGTGTCGATGTTTGCTGCCCACAAAAAGCCGACAAGAGCTTTCTTGCAGCGTATCTCATACAGAATGATGTTATTGATGCCGTGCCTGCAAAGCGAATCGTACCATACAGGGTCACGCTCCTTGATGACGCTGAGGTCTTCAAGCAGCAGACAATCGCTCATTGCAAGGTCTTCTTTCCAGTGCATTGCCACCTCATACGGTGTGCAGTCCATTTCAGCGGCAAGCTTTTCAAGCAACTCCGGGTTGCTGCCGTCCTGATTGATAAAGCGGCATTTCTGTCTGCTTTCATCAACAGTGAATATCGAGCAGTGCTTTGCACCGCAAATATCCTTTATCTCCTTTGCAGCCGCCGCCATAGCCTGATAGAAATCCTGCATCTCGTGCAGCTTGATGCTGATGTTGGTCACCGCAGTCGCCACATCAGCCGAATTCTGCGACATAGATTCCGTCTCAATGTCGTTGGCATATTCAAGTATGTATAGGCAGTAAACGGTCTTGACACCGTCTTTTTCATCGGGCACGCCGAGATTGCTTATTGGGATATAGAATCCTTTGAGCCAGAAACCTCTGGCATTTACATACGAGTACAGCGACTTTTTCTCGCTGCCGCTCTTGTAAACGTATCTTTCAAAGTTCAGATCCATCCAGTAGTTCCTGTAAGGTATGCCGGGGTAGAATTCGGGCGCATCGGGACTGAAATGCAGCATACCCACGTTTTGCTTGTTCACACCCATAAGGCGTATCTCGCTGAAACTTCCGTCGGGTAGTATATCAAAAGAGTAAAGGCTTGCAAGCCCGTCTATGCCTTCGAGCCAGGACTGATGATCCATACGGTGACCTCCGTTCTGTTAATGAATTTAACTCAAAAATGAATTGATACTGCGTTGAGTATATTATACACGATTTCTACAAGAAAATCAATATCTTTTTTGCCATAATCGGCATAAAACGCAGGTTTTTGTTTGAAAACGCCTGTGAGCAGCCTTTTGTCCTGCCTCGCATTTTGCACAAAAACAACGTCCTCGCAAACCGATCTGTATTGACTTATTACCAAAAATATGGTATGATCAGTACAGAAAAATCAAGCCGAAAGGAGTGACCGCCGCCGTGAGCGAAACGCAAATGACAATTCTTGTCCCCGCAATGCTCGACGAAACCTTTGAACTGCTCAAAGCAGCTTTTGCGTCCAAAGACGTGCGCGTCGTGCTGCTGAAAAATTCCCGCGGCATAATAAATACAGGGCTTGAATTTGTCCATAACGACATCTGCTGCCCCTGCGCAATAATGGTCGGTCAGCTCGTCAGCGCGCTTCGCTCGGGCAGGTACGATATTAAAAAGACCGCCTTTCTCTGCGCCCAGGCAGGCGACTCCTGCCGCGGCTCGAACTATATCCCGCTTATCCGCAAAGCCCTGAAAAAAGCAGGCTTCGATATCCCCGTGCTGTCGCTGAATTTCTTCGGAATGGAGGACGGCGCCCGCTTCGATATAACGCCAGTCTTCCTGCTCAAAGCAATGGCAGCCGTTATGTATTCGGATATCCTTATGATAATCAAAAACCAAGTACGCCCTTATGAACTGCATAAAGGCGAAACGGACGCCCTGTGCAAAATGTGGCAGACCCGCCTGCGCAAAGACATCTTCAAAGGAAAGCGCCTGCTCTCATACCGCAGAACGTTCGACGAAATTTGCCGAGACTTTGCAAAAATTCCGCGCACAAAATGCCAAAAGACCCGCATCGGCTTTGCGGGCGAACTGTATATGAAATTCTGCGCCATAGGCAACCGCGACCTGCTTCGCCACTACGAAAAACGCGGCGCAGAAGTGCGTGTCAACGGCTTTTCCTGGTATGTGCTGTACTATATCGACAGCCACCTCTACGACTTTTCACCCGTCGTCACCGCAGGCTATAAAGCCGCCGCCCACATAATCGAAAAAGTCCAGCGGCAAATGATACGCTCCCTGCGCGCCCACGGCTTTGAATGCTTCGATAGCTTCACCCCGTTCAAGAAAACCGCCGAAAGCCGCTTGCCCTGCCGCTGTACCACAGGCGACGGCTGGCTCATCGGCGCAGAAATAGTCAACCACGCACTTGCGGGCACAAAAGGCGTCGCCTGCCTGCAGCCATTCGGCTGTATGCCAAACCACGTCTGCGGTCACGGCCTTTACAGCTCGATACAGCGCCGCCTCTCCGATACAGGCGTGCGCCTCGTCAGCGTCGATTTCGACAGCTCTGGCAGCGACGTCAACATCTATAACCGCGCGGAAATGCTGCTTATGCCGCTTGTTTAAACACTACAAAAAGGAGGACAGCCTATGTTTATCGACAGATATAAGTACGTAAGAATACAGGGAAAAGCCCTTGCCAAAAACACAATGCACCCCAAGGGCGTGTTCAGTATGTTTATGCAGATGATAGAGCAGGACGTTATGGACGACGAGGACAAGGAGCTGTACCTCGAAATAGACAGCTGGTTTGCCGAAAACCTGCCGTGGCCGCCGCCGTGTAAAAGGCAGGAAGCAGTCGTCTGCTGGTTCAAAACGGAGAACTCCGACGAAATGCTGAAAATGATACGCCCAGCGCTGTGGCTGCTGGAAAAGTACGACCGCCCCTATTACCTCGTGTTCACCAATACCCCCGGCGAAATCGTCTATGAAGACCACTACCAGATCGCCGCCAAAACCGACGGCCGCCTTCAAATCGACGAGCTCCAGCGCTCCTGGTCCCCCGAGGACTGACCCAAACAATCAGACCCCCGACAGTTTCCAAACTGCCGAGGGTCTTTCTTTACTCTCTGATAAATCTTTTGATTCATCGCCGAAGGCGATACCTTAACTATTCACTATTCGTTATTCTCTATTCACTAACTTCTGTAGCTCCCGTGCAGCGCCTTGAATTGCTTCTTTTCCTCGTACATCGCCTTGTCAGCCCGCTTGAAAACCAGCTCCAGTGAGTTGTCATCGGAAGCGTGCTCCGCAAGTCCCACCGCCGCCGAGTAGCGCAGCCACGGGTCAAGCTCAGCCTGCTCAAAACTGTCCTCGTAAGCCTGCCGCAGATCCTGTACCCGCTGATGCCGCAAATCAAAATCCTGCCCGTGCAGCAAAACAGCAAATTCGTCACCGCCTATGCGGTAAACGGGCGAGAACTTGAAATGCTCACATATCATGTGGCAGCAGCCTTTGATGTAAATGTCGCCTGCCTTGTGACCGTATTCATCGTTGATGTGCTTTAGGTCGTTCATATCGACCATAACGACAGCTATCTCGGTCAGACCGCTTTTTATCTGCTCGTTTATCTCGATGACCTTGTTGTTGTAAGCCGACTTGTTGCCGACACCTGTCAGACCGTCTTTGTACGCCTCAAGGCTTATCTGTCCTATCTGGATATCACGCACCTGTATCTCGTGCTCTTCATCGGTAACGTCCTGTATGCGCAGATACGAACCTGTGTTTTTGCCGCCTGCACCCATAACCTGCTTTTCTTCAAGCTCATAGAATCGCTCGCTGTCACCCTCACCGACGCTTTTCTTGACCGCCTGCGTGCAGCCGTGCACCGTGTCTCCGAAAAGCTGATCGAGCATCGGGTCGATCTCTTCATAGTTCTTGCCGCTGAAGCCTGCGAGTTTGCAGCCCTGCTCGTTCGCCCAGATGCACCTGCCGCCAGGGTCGAAAACATAGAATGCGTCAGAAAGGTCAGAAATGATGTTTGAAAGCATCTGGTCAAGCAGCCGAAGCGGTCGGTGGATTATCGCAAAGTAGAAAATGACCATTCCGAACAATCCGTATCCGATGACCGAGCGGTCAAAGTTGCTCTTTGAGAAAAGAAAATATGCCTGCATCGCGCCCAAAGCCATAAGACATACCAGCAGTACCGTGTACTTTCCCCTGTAAATCTTCGGCGTCTTGACCGAGATAAGCGTGAACATCAGCATTACGCACAGCAGTATGAAATAGTCCACCAGCCTGTGCACCGTCTGTCCCAAGTAGGGAACGACCTTGTAAAACTGCGCGTCGCCGTCTGCCACTAACTCAACGGAAAATGCGTGCCCGAAGAACGGGTTCATCAACAGCTGCACCGAATCGGCAATAAGCACTATGTACATCACCGTCGGCTTTCTGCTTCCGTCACCAAGACCCTTGCAGTATTCGTTCGTAAAGTTCACCAGCGAATACAGCGTCATATCAAGCCCTATGAAATATACATAACAGCCCACCATCGCCGCGGATTTTGCTTCCGCGAACAATATTATAAAGCAGCCCGCTATCGGCAGCATCAGCGCCGACTCTATCCACGCCACCGCGTCCTTTATCGGTCTCGGTGAACGCTTGGCAAATACCACACAAGAAGACAGACCGATGATAAGAAGAATGTAAATCGCAGAGTATGTTATCTTCACTCGCATCCGTCCTTTCTGCCTTTGTTAACTGTAACATATTATAACACAAATTTACGCATTTTTCAAGTTTTTTGCACGAAAAAATCTCTCCGCAAATGCTCCGAAAACGTTTAAGTTACGCACTTTGCGCCGCATTTCCCGCACCAGCTTTTCACCCTTTGTCATTGTGCCCAACGCGCACCCCGAATGCTTGTGCAAAACGCAGAAAATCAAAAAGAGCCTGCCGCATTTTCTGCAGCAAGCTCTGTCGTGAACTTTATCAGTCCTTCGGGTATTCTGTTTTGAGATATTCAAGCAGCATAGCAGGAACATAATCCGAGTGATGTCCGTCATACAGCTTGTAATTCACATTAGCCTTGTGGCTTTCAAGTCTTTCGTTCATCTTTTTGAGCGAGGTGAGAATGCTGTCGTGACCGTCGTATGACTGCTCAAAATCAGCGTCCTCGTGCTCACCACCCACCAGCCATACTTTCTTGTCGAGCGTTTCGTGCCTGTCAAAGTAAGCGTAATCCGTCTCTCCGCCCTTTGCGTCAAGGTCTTCGCCAGATGTGCTGTAAAGATTGAAAGTTGCAGGGCTGCCGATTATGTATCTGCCGAAAGGCTGGTTCTCGTACTTGTCCGAGTTGTAAAGCGCGTGGTGCGCGAACACACCGCCCATCGAGTGACCAAGCAGCGTGGAGTCCGCACAGTTGATGTTGTATGTGTCGCACAGATAAGGCATAAGGTCATCTGTTATAAAATCGAGGAATTGCTGCCTGTGCTGAATAAGCAGGCTGTTTCTGAACTGGTCTGTCGTGCCCGGCACGTTGTATTCGTAAGCAAGGCTCACAAGTATAGTGTCCGCAGCCTCACCGTCCTCCATCGCCTTGTAAAGCTCAGCGTGGTTGTTAAGGCGCCATACGCCGTCCGTCATAAACAGCACAGGATACGTCTTGTCCTTGTCGTAATTCGGCGGCAGCGTAACGTGCACAAGGAACTCAATGCCCAGCTGCTCGTCATAGACCGTGTATTCCTCAGTCTTGTCCTTGATAGCCGACAGCTTGTCAGCGTCATATTCCCAAGAGTGCTTGTTGTTTGCATACGGGTCATTGTCCCCGAGCCGGATAAGCGCCTGCGTTTCATACCTGTCAGGCATCTCTGTATAATTGCCGCTTATGATAGCCTCTGTCACAGCCTTTGTCTGCTTCAGAATGCTCTGCGTTTTCGCATTATCATAATTGTTGCTTTTGCAGTATTGCTCAACGTCGGCGTACATCTCGTCCTTGTTTTTGAAAGTCGTGTCACCGACAACCAGCTTGCCGCCGTCATATCCCTTTGGCGGAACAATGAGATTGTACGCAACGCCGTTTATCATTGCGCCGCGAAATTCCTCGTCCTTGGCGTTAGCCATTTCCTTCTTGGCTTCCTCCTCGGTATAAAAACCGTTCTTGAGCATTTTGTTGATCTGCTCTATCTGCTTTTCCTTGGTGTAAATGACCTTGCCTGCCTTGATGTCAGGCTCGGGCAGGTCTTTGTCCAGCAGCGAGAAACTGCGCTTTTTGACATACGCCTTTTCGTAGTCGCTCATCTTGTTTGTCAGCTTTGTCGGCTTGACATTTTCCTTGCTCTTTTCGGATTTGCTTTCGGACGTGCTCTGGCTTGAGCTTGCCTTTTCGTCGCCCGCACTGCTGCTTGAGCCGCACGAACTAAGTGACATCAGCAGCGCAGCTGCAAGTATCACCGCGATTGGTTTTTTCATATTCAGTTAACCCCTTTCTGTAATCTGTCCCTACAATTTTTTCAATCAGCCCCCAAGAGCTGTCAGCATAATTACTTAAATATTATAACATTTCAATTTGTCATAAATAATACAGCAATGTGAATATTTTTTTGCGGAAAATCGTGAAAAAAACCTTGATAAGAATCAGATTATGTGCTATACTGAATCAAAGCATTTAGAAAATCAAACAACAAGGAGGTATCTTATGAAAGTGCTGTTTATCGGCGGAACGGGAACTATCAGCATGGCGATAACCCGCCTGCTCGCCGAAAGGGGAGACGAGCTTTACCTGCTCAACCGCGGTAACCGCAACGCCTGTCTGCCCGCAGGAGTAAAAACCATCACCGCAGATATCAATGACGAGCAGGACGTCCTGCAAAAGCTCGGCGATATGACCTTTGACTGCGTCGGCGAGTTCATCGGCTTCGTTCCCGCCCAGCTGGAAAGAGACTACCGCCTGTTTGCAGGCAGAACAAAGCAGTTCATCTACATCAGCTCCGCCTCTGCATACCAGAAGCCCCTGCAAAACTACCTGATCACCGAGCAGACACCGCTTGAAAATCCCTATTGGGAGTATTCGCGCAACAAAAAAGCCTGCGAAGAATACCTCTTTGAAAGATACCGACAGGACGGCTTTCCCGTCACCGTCGTCCGCCCCAGCCATACCTACGACGAGCGCAGCGTACCTCTCGGCGTTCACGGCAAAGGCGGCAGCTGGCAGGTCGTCAAGCGCATAATGCAGGGCAAACAGGTCATTATCCACGGCGACGGCACGTCTCTTTGGACAATAACCCACAACAGCGACTTCGCCAAGGCTTACGCAGGTCTTGTGGGCAACCCAAAAGCCATAGGTCAGGCTTTCCACATCACCACCGATGAAAGCGTCAGCTGGAATACGATCTACGGCGCAATTGCCGAGGCTCTCGGCGTGGAGCTTAAACCCTACTATGTATCCTCGGAAATGCTCGCCGCCCTCGGCAAAGACTACGACCTCACGGGCAGCCTTATCGGCGACAAGGCAAACTCCGTCGTCTTTGACAACTCCAAGGTCAAAGCCCTCGTGCCCGATTTCAAAGCCACCGTCTCCGCGACCGACGGTATCAAAGCGACAGTCAAAAATATCCTCGCCCACCCCGAGCTTCAAAACGACGACGACGAGTTCGACGCGTGGTGCGATAAAGTAATATCAGTCTGCGAAAAAGCAAAGGAGGATTTCTATAATGGATAATTTCAATTTCTACAGCCCCACAGAGTTTGTTTTCGGCAAAGGCAGAGAGAACGACTGCGGAACCTACGTCAAAAAGTACGGCGGAACCAAGGTGCTGATACACTACGGCGGACAGTCCGCTCAAAAATCCGGTCTGCTGGACAGAGTGAAAAGCTCCCTCACCGCAAACGGCATGCCGTTCGTTGAGCTTGGCGGCGTGCAGCCCAATCCCCGTGATACCCTCGTCTATAAAGGTATCGACCTGTGCCGCAGGGAGAATGTCGACTTTATCCTCGCAGTAGGCGGCGGCTCCGTTATCGACTCCTCAAAGGCTATCGCAATGGGCGTCGTTTACGACGGCGACTTCTGGGATTTCTATTCGCGTAAAAACACTCCCGAAAAGGCTCTGCCTGTCGGCACAGTCCTCACCATCGCCGCAGCAGGCAGCGAGGGCAGCGGCGACTCGGTCATCACAAAAGAGGACGGTATGCTCAAACGCGGCGCAGGCTCCGACCTTATCCGCCCGAGATTTTCCGTGATGAACCCCGAGCTTACCCAGACGCTCCCTGCCTACCAGACCGCCTGCGGTGCAACGGATATTATGGCTCACGTCTTTGAAAGATATTTCACCAACACTCCCGAGGTCGAGATAACCGACAGGCTCTGTGAAGCTGTCCTGCTCACAATGGTAAAGGAAACTCCGCGCGTTATCGCCGACCCCAACAACTATGAAGCAAGAGCAAACATAATGTGGGCGGGCACCGTCGCACATACCAACATCGTCGGCGTCGGCAGACAGCAGGACTGGAACAGCCACCGCATCGAGCACGAGCTTTCCGCCCTCTACGACTGCGCACACGGCGCTGGTCTTGCCGTGATAATGCCCGCGTGGATGGAGTTTGTCTACAAGCACAACGTCCTGCGCTTCTGCCAGATGGCAACAAGAGTTTTCGGCTGCCAGATGGACTTTGAAAACCCAGAGAACACAGCCCTCGCAGGCATAAAAGCGTTCAGAACTTTCCTGCATAATATCGGTATGCCGATAAACTTTGCCGAGCTTGGCGCAAAAGAGGAAGACATTCCCGCCCTCGTTGAAAAGCACGGCGTCGGCGACGGCAGAACAGGTGGCTTCGTCGCCCTCTCCGCAGACGACATCGCCAACATCTACCGCATCGCCGCAAACGCAACCCTCTGATAAAAAAATCGAACCTCCGCAGTTTTGCGGAGGTTTTTTCGCTCAGAAAGGGTAGTCCTCACCGAGATTGGTTATAAATCTGTGCCCGTCAAAATCGTTCCAGCGCTTTTCAAACAGCTCTTTGAGAATGCCCGCCGCCTCGTATGACGAAAGGGGAGCAGGGTTGTTCGGGTCGCCGTCTGTGCGTATCCAGCCGGGGTGAATGCAGAAAATGTTTATCTTCCTGTCGTTTTTGAAGGTGTTGTAAAGGTTCATCGTCGCCATGTTCAGTGCCGCCTTTGCCATGCCGTAATCGAGCATGAACGTGCGGTAGCACCTGGTTATGCTGCCCGCCTCCGAGGAAATGTTCATTATCAGCGCAACGCCCTCGCTCGCCTGCAAAAGCGGATAGAACGCCTTTATCACCCTCATAGGACCAACCGCCGCAACGTTCACCGTCCCCGCAATGTAGTCAAGGTCAGCCTCGAAAAAGCCCTTGTCCACGTCGGGCGAAACGGTCACCGCGTTGTTTATCAACAGGTCAAGATGCGTTATCTGCGCAGACAGCTCTTTTGCCGCATTGTTTACCGACTCGCTGCTTCCAATGTCCATCGTCAGAATTATCAGCTTGTCACCGTGCTTAGCTTTAAGCTCGTCAAGCTCCGCGCACGGCTTGCGGATCGTCGCCACCACCGTGTCGCCCGCCTCAAGATACCTCAGCACAAGGTTGAATCCCAGCCCGCAAGCCTTGCCCGCACCCGTTACCATTACATTTTTCGGCATAAATATCCCTCCGTTTCAGTTTGTCCGAATAGTTGACAATTGTAGTATATCATACCCGTGCCCGTTTTGCAATCGCTCCTGCAAAAAAATCGCTCGGATTGTCAACTCTTGACATCATCACCGCACAGTGCTATAATGTTTAAAATTATAATGAAAGGATAACCACTATGGATATACAAAACGAGCTGAACGGCACCGCCGAACAGCCGCTTAACACCGCACCTTTTCAGCAGACCGCAGACCCCGTCTGTCCTCGCTGCGGAAAGGTAAACCTCGCCGACGGCGGATTCTGCCGTTTCTGCGGCAGCCCTCTGTCAGCACCGCAGCCAGCCCCCGCACCAACACCCGCATCACCATTTTCGCAGGGCGCAATGGGCAGCGCCTACCAGCAGAACACTATGCAGGGCAGCACCTACCAGCCAAACCCAATGGGCAATGCCTACCAGCCGCAGTACCAAGGCTACAATTATAACCAATCACCAATGGGAATGGGCGGCTTTTATAACCCCAATCCCATAATGCTCGACCCGCGCTTCCAGCAGTTCACGACCAGCGCTTTGCAGCAGGGACAGCGGGAGATTGTCCGCTGTATGAGCGTCTCAAAAGCCTACGGCAACGTCAATGCCCTCGGTCCCATAGACCTTGTCATCGGCACAGGTCGCGTCATCGGTCTGCTCGGTCCGAACGGCAGCGGCAAAACGACGCTCATCAAGCTGCTGTGCGGTCTGCTGACACCAACCGGCGGAAACATCAAAATAAACGGCTGGGACATCGGCGCGCAGACCAAAGCAATGGTCTCCTACCTGCCCGACAGAACATATATCCCCGAGTGGATGAAAATAAAAGAGATTCTCGACTATTTCAGCGACTTCTATGCCGATTTCCGCAGACCGCTTGCCGAGACAATGCTGGGCAACCTGCGCATCGACCCAAACGCCGTTATGAAAACCCTCTCCAAGGGCACACAGGAAAAGGTACAGCTTGTCCTCGTCATGAGCCGAAACGCCAGCCTCTACCTGCTCGATGAGCCTATCGCAGGCGTTGACCCCGTCGCACGAGACTATATCCTCGATACCATTATCGGCGCGCATAACCCCGAGTCAAGCGTCGTTATCTCCACCCACCTCATCACCGATATCGAGCCTGCGCTCAACGAGGTCATTATGATAAAGTACGGCGCACTTGCTTTGCAGGGCGACGCCAATACGCTCAGAAACACTTTCGGCAAATCTCTCAACGATATCTTCAAGGAGGTGTTTGCAGGATGCTGAAAAAACTTCTCAAATACGAATTCATCTATCTGATAAAAGACTTTAAACGCATCTACATCACCTATGGCATAAGCGTCGCAGTAGTCTCCCTGCTGATGTTGTTTGATAAAACCGCCATCTCGGATTTTTCAGCATTCACAGCGTTCACTATCCTGCTTATCATGTTTGCTCTCGTGTATTATATTTTCACGATACTTCTGGCGTTTATGACCATCTCGCATAACGTCCGCAGGTTCAAAAAGAATATGTTCAGCCACGAGGGCTACCTGACAAATACACTGCCCGTTACGCCTGCCCAGCACGTCATCGCAAAGGTCATCGCAGGCGCAGTGAATTATGTTCTCAGCTTCCTGGCTATCTATTTCGGCTTGCTCATCATCTCGCTGTGCTCAGGCGGATTAAACTCCGTCACTCGGCTTTTGGAATATGGATTTGAAATCATCAGCGATATCGGTCTGGTCGTGCCATTGTTCCTTTCCCTCGCAACAGGCTTCCTCGCAGTGCTGCTTTTCTGTTACCTTGCCACTTCGATAAGCTCAATGCAGGGCGGAAGCAAAGGCGGCGCCACAGCACTTGTAGTGCTGGCGGTCTTTGGCTATTCGTTCCTTTATTCGGCAATATCCAGCGCCCTTATCAGCAACGGCGTCTCCACCGAAGGCGTAATGTACTTCTTCGCATTCTTCTATGCAGTCTGCGCAGCTGTCGAGTTTGCCCTTGTAACGAACATCATCAAGAACAAGCTCAATCTCCAATAACAAAACCGCAAAGGCGTCTGTACAAAACCGTGCAGGCGCCTTTTTCAGCAGCTGAAAAATATGTGAAAAAAATGGATTGGCATTGTGAACAAACTGTTGTATAATGATTTCGTGATTATTCCGCCGCGGCGGAAAGAGGATAGAGGAGGATATGCAAATGAAAAAGAGAATAATTTCAGCAGTTGCAGCAGTTTGTCTTGTGCTCAGCTCAGCAGCAGCGCTGCCCCAGGGCGTGTTTGACACAACCCCGACAATAACAGCGAGCGCAGTCAGCACCGCAACATCAGGCACCTGTGGTGAGAATCTGACCTGGACACTCAGTGACGGCGTGCTGACCATCAGCGGAACGGGAGCGATGACTAATTATAAGAATAATGAGAGTCCTTTTTGTGACAGAACTGACATTCAATCTGTTGTTATTAAATCGGGCGTTACAAGCATTGGCTATCATGCATTCAACAGCTGCAAAAATCTTGTAAGCATATCTATCAAAAGCACCGTTGTAAGAATTGGAATGGCTGCATTTTCGGGCTGCAAAGCTCTTATGGATATATCTATCCCAAGCAGCGTTAAATACATTGACGATAGTGCATTCATCGGCTGCACGACCCTTACAAGCGTAGATATCCCCGCCAGCGTTGAATCCATTGGCGAACATGCTTTTTATGGCTGCACAAATCTTGCATCAATAACTATTCCAAATGGTCTTACAAACATTGGCGGCTGGGCTTTTTTGGAAACAAAGTGGCTTGAAAACGAGCGGAAGAAAAACCCACTGGTAGTTGTAAACGGAATGCTTATCGACGCTCGGACATACAAGGGTGAATTAACTGTTCCAAGCAATGTTGAGCGCATCGGCAATGCTGCGTTCGGTGGCAACAATGATCTTACCGCTGTAACTATCCCGAACAGCGTCACTAACATTGGCGAATACGCTTTTGAGGACTGCGATAACCTTATAAGTGCAACTCTCCCGAACGGCATTACATTCATTCCTTCGGGTTTGTTCAGGCTCTGCGACAACCTCAAAACTGTAAATATTCCGGACAGCGTTGATATGATTGATTCTCAGGCGTTTTATGGATGCAAGAGCCTTGAAAGTATAACTCTCCCCGACGGCGTTGAAGCTATTGATACGGGTGCGTTTTATTGCTGTTATAAACTTGAAGACATAAATATACCAAGCAGCGTTAAATTTATTGAGACTTGGGCATTTGAAAACTGCCCAAACCTTACAAGCCTGACTATCCCAAGCAGCGTTGAAAGCATCGGAAATGATGCGATCGACAAGAAATGCACGATAATCTGCGAAAAAGGGTCAAAAGCTGAAAAGTATGCAAAAGACAACGGGTTAGACTATAATTACTCCGATGGCGACTATATATACAAGGAGCTTGCCGACGGAAATGTCGAGATAACAGGATACACAGGCAAGGCTTCAGCTCTTTCTATCCCGTCAACGCTTGGCGGAAAGAAAGTGACCAAAATCGGCAAAGAAGCGTTCTTTGGATTCTCAAGCCTTAAAAGAGTAACTGTCCCCAAAAGCGTTACAAGCATTGGCGAAAAAGCATTGGGATATTATGATGATAACGGTACCACCAAAAAAGTCGATCAGTTTATGATATGCTGTGAGAGATATTCAGTCGCTGATACATATGCCTGGGATAACGGGTTCGATCGTGGATTCATCGAAGGCGACTATATATACAAGTTTCTTGGCACATCAGAAGCCATGATAGTAGGCTACACCGGCAGCGAAGCGAATATCACTGTCCCGTCACAACTCGGCGGAATGACAGTTGCAGGCATTCATGCATCTTCGTTTAAGAATTGCACAAGCCTTAAAAGCGTAACTGTCCCCGATTGCGTTGAAGGTATAGGTGATAGTGCGTTTTCCTCCTGTACGAACCTCAAAAGTATAACTCTCCCGAACCAATTGGATTCTATCAGCCGCTGGTTATTTGATGGCTGTACGAGCCTTGAAAAAATAACTATCCCAAGCAGCGCTAAAGGCATATGCAGGGGAGCATTTAATGGCTGTACAAGTCTTACAAGCGTAACTATCCCCAACGGCGTTAAATACCTTGACCCAGAGGCGTTTAAAGACTGCACAAGCCTCAAAAGCGTAACAATTCCGGGCAGCGTTACAAACATTGACTACAATGTGTTTAAAAACTGCACAAGCCTTACAAGCGTAACTATCAAAAATGGCGTTACAGCTATTGGATATTATATGTTTGAAGGATGCTCAAATCTTTCGAGTGTATCCATTCCCGACAGCGTGACGACCATTGAACCTTATGCGTTCTTCGACTGCACAAGCCTCAATAGTATAACTCTCACAAAAAACGTTACAAGCATTGGCGATAGATCGCTCGGCTATTATATTGACACCAAAACAGGTAGAACAAAAAAAGTCGATGGATTCACGATTTATGGTTACAAGAACACATCCGCTGAAAAATACGCCAAGGACAACGGATTTACATTTGTGGCTTTGCCTACAACTTCCCGTCTCGCAGGCGATAACCGTTACGCTACCGCCGCTGAAATTGCAAAAAAAGCTTACCCAAGCGGCGCAAAAACAGTAATACTCGCCAGCGGAATGACCTACGCTGACGCCCTTGTAGGCGTGCCTCTTGCAACCAAACTGAACGCTCCTATTCTTCTCGCAGCTAAGGATTCTCTCCCGAGAGAAACGACCAACGCTCTCGAAAAGCTGGGCGCAAAGAAAGTCATCATTCTCGGCGGCAAGGGCGCTGTAAGCGAGCAGGTCGAGATAACCCTCAAAAATCAGGGTATCACGACTGAAAGATATGAAGGCGGCACACGTTTCGGCACTGCAGCAGCAATCGCTGAAAAGCTCAACGAGAACCCGACAGACGTGTTCTTCGTATACTATAACGGCTTCCCGGATGCACTTTCCGCAAGCACCGCTGCAGCCCTTAAAAACGCTCCGATAATCTACCTGACCACCGACGGCGATATGAACGCCGACACCGCAGCATACCTCGCAAAGCTCAAAAAAGCTGGCAGCGTTAAGAACGCTTATATCATCGGCGGCAATGGCGTTATCACCGACAATATGCTGAAAAAGGTCGGCACTGCCCTCGGCGTAACACCTAAGCGCCTTGACGGTAAAGACAGATACGAAACCTGCGTTGCCGTAAATAACGAGTTCAAGAGTCTGCTCAGCGGCAAATCCATCTGCGTCGCAACAGGTGCAGATTACCCCGATGCCCTCGCAGGCGGCGTGTTCGCAGCAATCCAGAAAGCACCGCTGTTCCTTGTCAACGGCAAGGCACAGAACCTCATCCTCAGCGATAAGCAGAAAGCATACCTCAAAACCCTGACCCCGAATATGATGTACGTTCTCGGCGGCAAAGGCGTAGTCCCCGACAGCCACATCGAAGTTGTTGCTGAATGCATCTAAAGAACTGCAAAACCGAATAAATGAAAGCAGGCGTCTGTACGGCATGTACAGGCGCCTGTTTTAACCCTGTTAAACAGAGCAGTTTGAAAATAGTGCCCTAATAGTGCCCTGAAACAGTGATTTTGGGAAAAAAAGACCACCCTCGTCTTTGCAAGAGCAGCTTTGAAGCGGCAGCCGTATCAAAGTGCGACCCCGCCGCTAAACAAAAATAACCGCCTCTGGAAGCTGTCCAAAGGCGGCTTTGCGTGATACACGCAGTGTATGCGCTGGAAGGGACTCGAACCCCCGACCTACTGGTTCGTAGTGACCGTGTGCAATTATTTTAAACTGTGGTGATTTCAAGTAATTGCGAATCCACGGCGATTTCGGAAATCGAACATATTGCAATCTGCGCTGATTTTATTCAGTTTTTGAAATAATAGTGCCCTTTTAGTGCCCTGAGTGATACGAACTACTTGAAATTATCAGCAGAAAATATGAAACAGATAGCGTAGCACCCTGAGGCGTTTATGTGCAGGCCAGCAGGGCAGTGGCAACGAAAAAGCTCCCTTGCGTGAGCAAAGGAGCTTTGTTGCGTTAGATAAGGCTTTTGCTATGTCATTCCCATACCATAGCTTTCTGCTTCGTCTTCGTCTAAATCATTATCGTTCATATCCATCTCATTGACAGGTGTCTGACTCTGAATGATCTGTGCAAGTCTGTCTATACGTTTTCTCAACTCATGCGAAAGTGCTTCAACACGACGGCGTCCAACAAACATAGGAGTCCTCTCGTCTTCTAGAAATGAATGAAGAACATCTTCTATCCCTTCGAGCTTTGAAAGGTCGAGCCAATCAAAAGAAGTCACCAATTTAAGCTGTTCGCCGTGAGTCTTTTTAAACGGTTTGCACTTTATTTCATCGGTTAAGAACTGAAATGTCTGCCGGTCATACCACAGAGATGTTCCGTTATCAAACAGCGGTGCAGCACCGAGCCATTCAAGAGTATCGGGATCACGGAGCAGACCAAAGTTTCCGAAATGCCGGTCTTCATTGGCGATGATATAGTCAAAAACTATCATTCTGTCAAGCATTGGTACAATATCGATGCCAAGTTCCTTGCAGATATTAACCACATGGAGATACTCATTTTCGTTGTTCTCTTTTGGTCTTATCTGCAAAAGACGTGCCGCACTGATAAGTTCAGTGTGCTTGGTCACAAAGTTTTCGCAGACACTGTACGGCTTGTCGTCTATCCACATCAGAGTATATGGTATATGATCGATACCGAGCTTGTCAAGGATAGCTGATGCAATGACTTCGTTGAACGGCTGCTGTCTGTAAGGCTTTGAGCCAGATTTGAGCAGGCAGCGCTTTGCGTCAATTATCTTCCACCGCTTCTGCAGGTTTCCGTCGGAAGTGTTGTCCGGGGAAGAGTAGTCGAAGCTTATACTTTTGACAGTTGTTCCGAAAAGAACATCACCGATGTCGTCGGAAAAATTGTTGTCAAAAAAGTTGACGCTTTCCCATGTCATATCATTGCCCACAGGTCTTACCCAGTAGTGATCTGAAAGACTCAGACCGAGGCACTTTGTCAAAAGCATCTGTGAGTTGTGTATACCAAGCGTTTCAAGAGCATCATTGATTCCCATTCGGCTTGCAGGGATAGATCTTCCTGTCCACCATTTGTTCAGCGCCGCCTTGTCCACAGTTTCCTGGTGACGCAGAGGATGAACCACGCCCAAAGGAAGATGCTCCTTTGCCGTAATGTTATCAACAGACAGTATCACCGCGGTATCCTCATCTATATCGATATCAGCAACACAGATATTCTTGTGCATCAGGGTATATTTCAATGTGCTCACCTCGATCCTATCAGAAATAATTAATTGCAAGGGCATTAGAGTAGCTGTCAAATGACGCAGACAGGCTGATGCCCCGCATTTTCTGCGTTTATTATACCATACCGGAATAGATTAGTCAACAACTCAATTGATGCTTTGTTTTTCTGCAAATGTAAAAGCTCCCCTGCGTGAGCAAAGGAGCTTTGTAGTACGCTGCGTAAACGCCGCCGCTGAGAACATCGGCATAGCTCGAACTGCAAGCAAGAACTACGGTGTCTCTTTAAGAATATAACTATGATGAATCATCGTGTCAGCATAGGTTATCTCATTTTTCATTCCTGATATGAGAAATACTTCTCGCAGCCAGTCAACCCCTTGAAGCAAATTATGCACATATTGTTACATTTTCTAAGACGACATTATATCATAGTAAAGAACAACGTCAATACATATTTCTGCCAACAATTGCACCCTGCGGCCGCCTCAAACTATGCATGGACGATACTTTACTTGTTTGTTGTTTTACGTTATTTTATCGCATTGAACAAAGAGCAAGCGAAATGATTTTTGGCAAAAAAACAGGACAGCGAGGTGCTGCCCTGTTAGTATTGTTATTATGCCGATCTTACTCTGACTGAGTCGTAATGTTCTGCGGTGCCGCATTAGGTGCTGTAACTATCGCATCGATCACTGCCTTGACAGTTTCATCGCTTACTGCGCCTGTTCCGCCGAAGACATTGATCTTCATTGGTGATCTGCTGTTAATGAATGCTATCTGATCCTCATTGAGTTTGGAGGAAACGAGGATGAACGGAGCCTTCTTTGCTGCTGCGAAAACGCCGCCTGTAACTGCGTCTGCAAAATCTGCACCTGTTGCTACACAAAGCTCGTCAGAATCAAAGTTATCAACGAATGCCTTGTTGACTGCTGCACTGGTTGCATATCTGTCATTGCCTGCGATCCTTGTTGCGCTTTCAAGTCCGAGTGCTGCAGTTGCCTTGTTCATCATATCATCGGAGATAACGCCTGTTCCGCCGATAACGTATGCGTTCTTTACGCAGCCCTTAGCCTTGAGCACTGCAAGATACTGTGCGATGCTCGGGTCAAGTTCGCCATTTGTGTCGAGGTAAACGATCGGAGCATTTCTGCGTGCTGCGATTGCACTGACAGACAATGTATCTGCAAAGCCGCCGCCGTATACGAAGAAGACATCAGTCGGATCTTCGCTGACTCTCTGAGCTATAGCTGCCGCTGTTGCATAGCGGTTATCGCCTGCGATGCGCCATGTCTGGAGTCCCTTTTCCTGAAGTGCCTTTTCAATGTCTGCGCTTATTACGCCCTCTCCGCCGAGGATATACACGTTCTTTGCACCAAGTCTTTCGATCTCTGCGAGCGTTGCATCGCTGAGCTTATCAGCTGCTGTGAGCAGGATAGGTGCGCCGAGTCTTGCTGCGAGAGGAACGCCTGCGATACCGTCCGCATAGTTCACACCGCTTGTGAGGATAACATTTTCAGCCTTTTCAAAGCCTGCCTTGGAGATCTCGACAGCTGTTGCAAATCTGTTTTCACCTGCAAGTCTGTTAACCTGTGTAGCCTCGATAGTGAACTCTGCGCCTGTGAAGGTGATATTGTAGTTTTCGTTTGTGAGTGTGCCCTGGGTGATCTTGTACTTGCCGGCTGTTTCGCCCGCTTCACGAGCGAGTGCGCCTGTAAGGGTATCGCCCTCGAGCAGACCTTCTGCGGTGTAGGTCAGTTCGGGATCTGCTCTGCCGCAATACTTGGTGATGTTGTTAGCCGTAACTGTTGCAGCTGCCTTCTTGATAGTTACGGGGAGGCAGACCGGCGTCATATCGTTGTAGTTGAGGTCGCCGAGGATCTTGTACCAAACGTAGTGTGTACCTGCGTTCGTTGCGGTCGGGATCGTCTCGGAATAGCCTTCTGTCGGAGCAGTCTGACCGTCTTCGCCGAGTGCGTAAACGACCTTGATAGCCGGTGACTGACCTGCCTTGACAAGCTCCTGAGCCTTACCGTTGTATGTCAGATCCTTTGCTGTCGGAGAGCTGTCAGCCTTTTTGATCGTTGCTGTCACACATGCTGGAGCAGCATCGTTATGATTCTCGTCGCCCTTTACCTTGTACCAAACGTAGTAGTTACCTGCATTCTTTCCGCTCGGGACGGTGTCTGAGTATTCACCCTTAGGCTGCGTTTCAGGACTTGCGCTGAGTGCATACTGCATTGTGCCGCCTGTTGCTGTACCCTCGGTGATGAGCGCCTGATCTGCGCCGCTGTAAGTCAGGTCGCAAGGCTGAGGAATGCCTGTAACGGTCGCATCTGCCTTTTTGATCTCTGCTGTCACGCAGGCAGCCTTTGAATTGTTATGGTTATCGTCACCGATGACCTTGTACCATACATAGTATGTACCTGCGTTCGTTTCGGTCGGGAGGGTATCGTAATAGGTTGTCGGTGCGGTCTCGCCGTTATTGCCGACTGCATAGACGAGCGTGCCGTCCTCGGACGAGCCTGCGGTGATGAGTGCCTGAGCTTCGCCGCTGTATGTCAGGTCACAAGGCTGCGGAGCTGTAACGGTCGGGTCAGCCTTGGCGATCTTTACGCCGTCGATCTTGGTCGGCTTTGAATCGTTATGGTTATCATCGCCCTTGACTCTGTAATAAACGTTGTACTCGCCTGCGTTTGTTTCATTCGGAATGGACTCTACCCAAGCCTCTTCGTCGATCACAACTTCGCCGGCAGGATTTGCGGTGTTTACAATTTCTAAGTAGATGTTGCCGCTGTCGATATCGGTAATAAGCAGACCGTCAATGCCTTCGGGGAGAGGTGAATTACCTTCAACAGAACCAAAATAGTACTTGTTATCACCGGGGTTATAGAACAGACTCAAACCATTATATGTTATATCATCAATTATAAAATTACCACCGGTTAAATATACTCCCGCATAACCTTGATATTCACCTTCAAGGTCAGGTGTGTAAATTGTGTTTACCTTTATATCAGATACATCCAATGTAGCAATGCTGTCGCGCTTAACAATTGTATAGTCGGAGGTGTCGCCATCGGTTTCAACGACTGCGTACTGCACTGTGCCGTCATCGGACGTGCCTGCGGTGATAAGATCCTGCGGCTCGCCGTTGTAGGTGAGGTCAGCAACTGCTGCGGGCGCGGTCTTAACGGTCGGGTCAGCCTTTTCGACAGTTACTTCGCAAGTAGCGGAGAAATCATCTGTCGTATCTTCGGCTGTGCCGTTTGTTGCGGTTGCGGTTATGGTCGCTGTACCAAGTGCTACTGCCGTAACAACGCCGTTTTCGTCAACTGTGGCAACGGTAGTATCGCTTGATGACCAGGTAACAGTCTTATCGGTAGCGCCGTCGGGGGCAACGGTTGCGGTCAGGGTCTCGGTGCCGCCGTACGGAATGGTGGCAGTTGTTTTGTTGAGGTCAACGCCGGTGACATCAACTTTTGACGGATAAACAAGCTCAAAGGTGTACGGATCAGCCTGGGTGCCGGAACCGCCCTTGATCTTAATACCGATAGGCTTGACAGCCGATGTTTTGTCGCTTGGCTTTTTGATATATAAGGAAGATTTACCTTGCGCTTCTATATAACCTGACCCCTGTTCACTATACTGATCTATGGAGATAAAGGGTCCAAATCGCCACTGACTATTAACTTCATCATAACTTGGCGTAGGAACAGCATCAGAAGAATTTTTACCGCGAACTCGGACAGTATCCATATCGTTGACGAAGAACCATTTGCCGTCAAGGTTAATATTTTCGCCTATAGCCCATTCGGTTTTTTCAGTATAGTATACCTTTACTTGTTTGATCTGTACACGGTTTGTTCCATTAACAGTCAGGCTTTGTGCGTTTACATCACTTACTGTGGCAACATCGCCGGAATAGGTCACATTACCTGCTGCCGATCTCAAGTTATTGATATCATACCAACCTTTTGTAAACTCCACTTTAGTTATTTGATACCCATCTGCAACACTAATAGTTGCACTGTAATTGGAATTCAAATACATACCATTTCCATTGCCACCATCTTTGGCGGTGATAGTAACATTTGTACCGGTGAATGTTGATTCTTTACCATCTTTGCCGGTATTTGTAGCAATGGTTTCGGATTGTTCTGCCTCTTCCGGCTCGATCGTAAAGGTGATCGTAAGCTCTCCCGTTTGGTCATCTATAATTGCGCCGCTGAACGATACACTCGACGACGCATCACCTTCCCAGGTCATTTTGCGTCTATCGCCCGACCAGCCTGTACCGTTGCATCCAACACGGTCGGCAACTACTTCGATCTTAGTAATTTTTCCTGAGTCAGTCGTAAATGTTCCGCCACCCATGATATTTTTATCAAAGAAATCTATGAAATCGGTGGCAGTCAGAGTAATACCGTCTTTGGTGAAAGACTTACCCATACCATCGCCTGGCATGTCACTTGCAGTCCATGTTATCGTGGTTGCTGCCTCTTCCGCACTTGCTACAATGCCCGAGCCGCCGAACACGCCTCCGAAATCAGTTCCCGCAGGTACTGTTGCCGCCATTACAAGCACAGCCAGCATACCCGCGACTACACGCTTCCAAGAGTTTTTTACATTCATTTGCGATTCCTCCAATCGTTTTTTTAATAGCCTCAGCGCACCCAGAGGATACTCGTCCCAAAGCGCACGCTTTTGTTAACACTTTTAAAAGTCGTGTGAAGTTGCGCCGTCAACAAGAGATAATACACATTTACAGTACAACTTTCAAACTATCTCGTAATATTTACGAAATCATTTTACTGTATTTTAGCACATATTTGCAGTTATGTCAACGAGTTATGTTATTATTTCATTTGTTTAACAATTTATTGTAGCTATTAAACAACTCTCGCACTCCTGCATTGTGTAATGTGCATATTCGGTACTAAGCAGCTTGAGGATAGACTATTGTAACAAAAAAACACCTGCTCATTGAACAGGTAGTAAGCTTCAGATGAAAAAGCTCCCTTGCGTGAGCAAAGGAGCTTTGTTGTGTTAGATCGAGTTTTGTGCAATATCTGCGATGTGGCTGTCGGGGACTGCGCCCTCGCCGCCGAATGTTGTTATCCTTGCAGCTGATCTTGCTTTCAGGAACGCTTTCTGCTCGTCTGACAGCTTTGGAGTTTTCAGCTTGCCGTTTACGAGGAACAGCGGTGCTTTGTTTATCGCTGCGTAAACACCGCCTGCGAGAGCATCGGGGAAATCCATTCCCGTTGCAACGCAAAGCATATCGCCGTCGAGAACGTCAGCAAATTTCTCGTTTACTGCAACGCAGGTCGCAAATCTGTCCTTGCCAAAAACTCTTGTCGGAGTTACGCCGAGAGCATTTCCTGCTTTATTCATCATATCGTTGGAGATAACTCCCTCGCCGCCGATAACGTATGCATTCTTGACGCAGCCTTTTTCCTTGAGCTTTGCAAGATATGCAGCTGTGTCTGGATGAAGTTCGCCATTGGTCGAGAGATAGATGATAGGAGCGTTTTTGCTTGCTGCTATCGGGCTGACCGAGAGAGCGTCAGCAAAACCGTCATAGTAAACAAAGAAAACATCTGTCGGGTTCTCATTGAGCTTTTCAGCGATAGCCGTTGCAGTGCCGAAACGTGATGCACCTGCGATTCGCTCGGTTGTCAAGCCGTTGTTTTCAAGTTCTTTCTTGACCTCATCGCTGATAGCGCCTGTGCCGCCGAGAATGATAACGTTTTTGGCATTAAGACGCTTTATCTCTGCAAGAGTAGTTGCATCGAGAGTCTTTGTGTTAGTCAGCAGTATCGGTGCTTTCAGCTTTGTTGCAAGTGACACGCCTGCGAGGGCATCTGCATAGTTCATACTGTATGCGAGAACGACCGTGTCTGCCGTTGTAAACGAAGCCTGTGAGATCTTTGCAGCTGTTTCGTATCTGTTTGCGCCTGCGAGACGCACAATTGCGTTCTCGGTGGTCTTGGTCTCAGTTTTATTACATGTTGAGCAAGTTCTTGTTTGCGTTGAGGTGTTCTTATCAGTGTCAAAAGCTGTGGTTTTCCATTCAGACCACTTGTGCTCCGCATTATTTATGGTATAGGTCAGATCCTCGGGGAAGATAGGCTTGCGCTCTTCGTCGAGATACACACCCATGAACTTGAGGCGAGCGGTGCTTTCGATGTCGCAAAGCTTGGTATCCTCTTCGGTGACTGTATATTCATACGGTATCTCAAGTGTCTCGCCCTTAGCCAGCTTGTTGAATACAGCATTCTTGTTGTTCTCGCCGATCATGAACTGCTTGCCGTTGATAGTAAGCTCAACTTCAAAATTGCCGCCCATTTCTTCAACAAGCACAGCACTGTCGGAGTTGTATTTTACCTTGATAACGCCCTTGAGCACATCGCCTGCCTTGTAGGTCTGCTGCTCGCTGACAGGCTTGTTCACAACCGAGAGATATTCCGTTTCGGGATAGCTTCTTACAGCGAAGTTATCATACTCAAAGCCGTCGTTGTTCAGATCCTTGTTGAGTTTCTTCAGTTCAGAGATAACATCTGCCCAGTCAGTCCACTCGCTGCCGCTGCCCACAAAGCTCTCGCCCTTGTTGACTACTGCCTTGGAATAACTGGTAGACGGAGTGTAACGCGCAGGATCCTCTCCCGAATCAAGATAACGCACGTGGTAATAAGGCTCATAGTAGTCTTCACCCTGCTTGTTGGTATCTCTGCTGACATTAAGCTGATAGCCGTCGGGATCCTTGATCTTGACAACTACGGAATACTTATCGCCCTTGCGCAGAGTCATTGATCTTCCGATATCGACCATGTGATAACCGATATAGTTAAAATGCTTGGTGCTCTGTGCAAACAGTGTACCGTCAACAGGAGAAGAAGCATTATCGTTCAGCTTGTAGACCTTGTATTCAACATCGCTCTCGGCAGATGTTACTTCAACGCCGATAAATCTTACTGCGCAGTTGTTCTGAGCAGTAAAGACGCTCGCCATGCTGATCTCGTCTTTCATAGTGACCCTGCTTTTTCCGACAGTAGGCAGGAAGTCGTACATATCGATATCCTTCATTAAGAATTGTGTATCAGAATCGGTATCGAAATTGAAGCTCTCGGCCACGCACATACTCTGGTCATAGTATGAGAGATAGAAGTAGCCGTCTCCGCTGTTGCCCCAGTAAAAGTTGTTCTTCGGGTCGGATGCATCGTCGTGACCCCAGCTGTTCTTGATTATCCATGCACCGTCGCCACCGATAGTTCCGTTAGGATCATTAAAATTCTCCTTTGGGAATGTATCATCATAGCCGACTATGCATACAGCGTGATTGGCAGGCACGGGTTTGTTGACTGATTTAGGATCTTTCGGATCGTAGGTCTTGTCATAGGTATACTGAGCCCATATAACAGCCTCTTCAATATTACTGGTATGTTTTCCGTCCTTGTCAAGAAAGTTCATATATCCGCCGTCAACTACGGCCTCTCCCGGCAGTGACTGGTCTGCATTGAATCCGACAGCAACACCTCTGCCGTTTATAAGCTCTCTCTTTATAGCCTCAACACCGGCAGGGTTATAGACATATTTCATGTTCTCGTCTACAACAAAGTTCGGAGGAAGAACATTACCGTCCTTGAGGTAGTATGCACTGCTGAAACGGTCAGACTCCGGCAGAGTCCAGTCAGCGACTTCCTTTGTAAATACAGCAGCGAATTTTTTGCCGATCACTTCTTTTGGAGGATCATCGAATATTCTATTGATATATTCAAGTGATGCGAATTCATAGCCAGGATATTTTGCGACAAGGTCATCAGCGAGTGCATCTGCATCTTCTGCTTTGATCACTGCATCATAAAGAATAACTGTTGCGGATTGATCCTTTTCAGGATCACCGGTGATCTCTATGCCTAAGAGCATGAAATGAATAAGACCGACAGTCTCATCACTTGTCTGGTAGGGGAAATCCTTCTCAAATGCAGGACCTATGCCTGCCGAATAAAGCGTATTGACGACGGGATACATACCGCCTTTGTTATAGACCTTATTGCTGATCTGTTCAGGCGTTGCGCCATCGGGAATACCCAGATAGTAGCCCTCTCCAGCCTGCGAAGAATACTTTCCGCTTTCCTCAGTCAGCGGCATATATGCAAACCAGGCAAGATGCTTTTCTGAAAAATCATAATAAGGCTTGAATAATTCGTTTTTAGGATCGTTATAGTCAAAGTCTTTGGCAGATGCCAGGCTTATCTCGGCAGCGGCGGTACCTCCAAAGCTCCAGCAGGTGCCCCATGGGTTCTGCAGCTTGACGGGCGAAACATAATTCTTTCCGTTAACATCACGAAGGTCAAACTTCTTGGGCAGATCGACTTTATCCATCACAGGGGTATTGTTATTCGTGATCGAAAGCACCTCCTTTATTCCGCTTCTACGGTAAGAGGTGTCTCTTAAGGATTCATCACGAACCAGGTCGTCAGCGTGAACAGCAGCAACGATATCAGCCTTGGAATAGGCATCAGCACTCAGGTCTACAAAAGGCAGAGTGCTGGTCGCAGTGCAAAGCACTGCAAGGGCTACCGCAAGCGTGCGTTTCAAAGCATTCGGTTTCATATTATTTCCTCCTTTGTTTTTATAAAATACACACCCCCGGTCAACCCGAAGGTATGCTTTTCAACTATTGAAAGACGGATAACTGTATCGGCTCCACAGGCCGAATAAGCTGTTAAGAATATATTATCATATTTCATACAAAGTGTCAATAGTGATGCGTTTTTTTATTAATTTTTAACAAAACCCGCCCGATGCGCTCATATCCCCTGCCGGCGCAGTGCGGACTTTCCGGACAGCTGTACACAAACGTGATCTCAGGCAGCATAGCTGCGAGCCGAAGTCTTAAATAAGCCTTAAAAGGTTTGAAAAACACTTAATGCTATTGAACTATTGCATTATACACATTATAAATACAAATGAAATAATATAGTTGGAGGCTGAAAATATGAAAAAGAAGATACTTTCGATCGCTCTTGCTCTTTGCCTTGCGTTCGGCACAGCGGCTGTTCTGCCCGAAAGCATTTTAACATCAGGCGCAGGCATTACCGCATCAGCGCTTCAGTACGGCGATTTCACTTATCATATTATTAAAGGCACAAGTTTCGATGGCAAAGTTGAGATCAACAAATACACGGGCAGCAAGGAAAACGTTGTTATACCTGAAACTATCGATGGACGCAGTGTCGTAAGTATCGATCCTTATGATTATTATCAGGCATTTTTCACCCCATAATATAAGTAGAGGGCTAAATCAAAGAGTACTCGCAAGTTTTTTCTTTTTCGCCATGAGTGACAGCAACCTGCACCAGTGTACCTATGGAGTTTTACCGTCACTACCGTCACTGGTTCCCACAAATCCTTTGCCTGCGCACTTTACGAAGTGACACTTGATGTGACGGGTGACGGTAAGGTGACAGTAGGGTGCCGGTAACCCGTGCGCTGTGAGCCGATTTGTGACCGCCTTGCTCTGCGGCGGCAAACTACCCGAGCCGCAGGCACAGGAAGCGATACAGGGCAACGTGGCGCAAGTGTGAGCATAAGTGTGGGGTATATCTCCAGTTTCGCCGAACAACCGAACAAAGTGTTTCAAACGCCGTGGATATGCTGTTTGCGCTGTTCGTTGACTGTTCGTTTTGCGCACATAGTTCGCCGAACAATTTCGTACACAAAAACTTTACAAGCGGCACTTCCTGTTCGTTCTTGTTCGTCGCTGTTCGTTGTGTGTTCGTTTTGGGAATCTCGGTGAAAACTCGTATCTGCGCTGAATACTGTGCTTGTTCGTTCTGTTCGGCGAAATAATGAGATACCCCCTGACATACAAAAGCAAGCATAAAAATGTGGTCGGAGGAGTTTTTAAATGTGGTCAAAAACTATACACTTGGCGTTTTACTTCCCATAATATATATAGGAGCACTCGAAAGGGTGCTCTTTTTTCATCAAAGCGCCGCGCATGGTACTTGTGATCGACGCACACGAGCGCTACTATTGATCTGTTGTAAATTTCAACAAGTCAAAGTTCGGTTTGTTGTGCAAGCCAACAAGAAATATTACAATTTCAAAATCAGGGTTGTAAAATGCCATTCATCTTCCCCTATACAAGTGTGAGAAAAAAGGAGTGAGTCCAATGTAAAACTAAGCCGCAGGAGTGAGAGTGTGCCGATGATATTTTCTCTCTTCTGCCAATGATAGCGAAAGAAGAAAAGGTCAAATTGAGGGGTGAAAACGGCAGTCCGAAAACGGCAGGTATTCTGTCAATGACCGGCAAAGCAAAGTCAAGAGTAAATTGCAATTTTTTGATTGAGATTGTTTCAATTTTTTTGCATGACAAAAAGACCTTTTGAATAACCAAAAAGTCAGATGCGATATTTTGAAAATCGTTA
>Ga0256405_10002181_pt1 | contig 46963 bp, 28 predicted proteins | sample RumenRJG_02DNA_FD_189096 | JGI IMG/M metagenome (GOLD analysis project Ga0256405, IMG submission 189096) | Bovine rumen microbial communities from Lethbridge, Alberta, Canada - RJG_02 | ecosystem: Host-associated > Mammals > Digestive system > Stomach > Rumen | place: Canada: Alberta... | reverse complement strand
CATGAGTCGGGATCCCACGTGCCGTGGATCTCGACGACCCTGCCCGTCTCGTCCTTGACGCAGCCCGTGCACGTGAAGAGGCACGCGCCCCGGAGGCGCACCTCCTGCCCGGGCGCCATGCGGAAGAACTTCTTCTCCGGCACCTCCATGAAATCGGCGCGGTCGATCCAGATTTCGCCGCCGAACGGAATCTGCCGCGTCCCGGCCGCCGGATCGAGCGGATTGTTCGGCAGTTCAACAGTTTTGACGGCCGAACTGCGTTCGGCCGCGCCGCCCCCCCAGTTGTCGATGACGACCTTGACGGGATCGAGCACCGCCATGCGGCGCGGTGCCGTCTGGTTCAGCTCCTCGCGCACGCACCATTCGAGCAGCGCGGGATCGCTCTCCGATTCCATCTTCGAGACGCCGACGCGCCGGCAGAACTCGCGGATCGCGCCCGGCGTGTAGCCGCGCCGGCGCATCCCGCACACCGTCGGCATGCGCGGATCGTCCCAGCCCGCGACGTGGCCCTCGGTGACGAGCTGGAGGAGGAGTCGCTTGGACATCACGGTGGAGGTGATGTTGAGGCGCGCGAACTCGCGCTGCTGCGGGCGGATCTTGACGCCGCCACGCACGACCAAGAGCCCCATCTCGTCGAGACGGTCCACCACCCAGTCGTAGAGCGGGCGGTGCACCTCGAACTCGAGCGTGCACATGGAGTGCGTCACGCCCTCGAGCGCGTCCTCGATCGGATGCGCGAAGTCGTACATCGGGTAGATGCACCACTTGTCGCCGAGGTGGTAGTGCGCGACGTGGCGGATGCGGTAGAGGACGGGATCGCGGAAGTGGATGTTCGGTGAGGCCATGTCGATCTTCGCCCGGAGGCACCATTCGCCGTCGGCGTACTTCCCGTCGCGCATCTCGCGGAAGATCCGGAGGTTGCGTTCCGGCGTCGTGTCGCGCGAGGGCGAGGGGCGGCCCGGCTTCTCGGGCACGCCGCGGTACTCCTTCCACTCCTCCTGCGTCAGGTTGCAGCAGTACGCCTGCCCCGCCTTGATCAGGTTCTCGGCGATCGCGTACATCGTGTCGAACATGTTGGAGGCGTTGTAGAAGCCCGGCTCCGTCCCGTCGCCCGCGCCCGACCACTGGAAGCCGAGCCAGCGGATGTCCTTCTTGATGTTCTCGGCGTACTCGTCCGACTCCTTCGTCGGGTTCGTGTCGTCGAGCCGCAGGTGGCACTCGCCGCCGAAGAGCTCGGCCATGCCGAAGTCGACGCACACCGCCTTGGCGTGGCCGATGTGGATGTAGCCGTTCGGCTCCGGCGGGAAGCGCGTGACCACGGTGCCGCCGGTCCTGCCGTCGGCGACGTCCTTTTCAATCCATTGGCGGAGGAAATGCCGCGCGGTATCGGATTCGCTCATAACTGCCTTATTCGATCGTTTCGATTTCTGCCATCGACGCATGTTCATTGTCGCTGGCGTGGTTGCTGAGAGCCGTGAAGCGGTAGAACTTCGCCGTCACGGGTTTGAAGAAAAGGATGTCCTGCGCGGCGGACGTCGGCTCGAGCTCGCCCTCGACCGGACGATCCCAGGTCTCGCCGTCGCGCGACGTCTCGACGCGGTAGCCGCGGACGTAGCCGTTCACGCCGGTCTGCCGCGCGTACGTCGTCAGGCCCTTGAGCACCGTCTCCTTCTGAAGCTCGACGACGATCGTGTACGGGAACTTGCCCATCGTCGTGCCGTACTGCGAATGCCAGATCGTGTCGAGGTCGCCGTCGACGAGGTGATCCGCCTCGCCTTCGCCCGGCTCGCGGCTGGAGCAGGAGACGACCTTCGCGCCCGTCGCCTCCGGCCGTTCCGGCAGGGGCGGCAGGTCGGTGAACGTCGGCACGCGCGCCGTCAGCGCGCCGTCGGCCGGCGCGAGCGTGAACGCGAGCGCGTAGTCGCGGTCGGTGCGGATGATGTCGCGCTCCATCGGCCCGGGGCCGCAGCTCGCGCCGCCGAGACCGCGCGTCGCCGCGTAGCAGCCGACCGTCGTGCCGGTCGATTCCGGCAGCTCGGCCGGATGCACCGTCGCGTCGAGCTGCGCCGCCGTGTAGGGGTTGACCTCGAACGCGAACGGCTCGCCGAGCGTCCGCACCGCGAGGCCGCCGACGGAAAAGCCGCGCGTCCCTTCGCGGTTGCCGCAGTTCTCGCAGCGCGCGTAGGGGAAGAAGAAATCGGCGGCGTCCATCTTCCAGCGGCCGAGGAACGCGCCCGCCCGGCGGTCGGGATAGTTCTCGTACGGGCCGCAGCCGAACCATTCGACCGTCGGATTGACCGCCGCGAGCTCCCACGTGAAGCCGACGCGCGCGAGCTCCAGCTTCGGTCCCGTCGGACGGATGCGCGCGACGCACGCGAGCGTGCCGTCGGGATAGACCGTCCAGCGCGCCGCCAGGTTGAAGACGATCGGCTTGGCCGTCGGCGCGCCCGTCCACGCCGACACCGTCGTGAACGTCACCGCGTCGCCGCGCGATTCGAGCGGCGAAAGCGCCGTCAGCCGGCCCGTCAGGCCGTCGAGGCCGAGCGCGCGCCACTTCCGGCCGAGCCCCGCCTCGTTCGACGACGGCACGCGGTAGGCGTCGAGGCGCAGCGGGGATTTCAGAAGTTCCGTCGCACCGAACCAGCCGTCGCGCCGGATCGACGCGGGCAGTCCCGTCTCCTTGCTGAACGCGACCGTGAGGCCGTTCGCGCGGAAGACGAGGTTCGTGGCGTCCTCGGACGAGGCCACCCGCGCCGCGCCCCACAGTTTGAACGGCCGCTTCGCGCCGAGCGAATCGACGCTGCGCGATTCGACGACGTCGATCTGGTCGTCGGCGATGACGCGCCCGTCCTTGACGAATGCGAAGCGCACCGAGACGGTCGCGCCGCGGTTCTGCGCCGCGAACGCCGCCGCCGGCAGGTCGTAGACCGTCTCGGCCTGCGGCTTGAGCCCGCGCAGGTCGAACGTGCCTTTCGCGCCCGGCTCGCCGTCCGCGTAGACGCGCCAGTTGAGCGTCACGCCCGTCGCATCGACGAAGAAGTTCTTGTTCTTCACCACGACGCGCTGGAAGTAGTTCGTCGCCTTCACCGTCCAGTTCCGGTAGACGTGCTTGATCTCGGCGTAGCCCGGCTCCGGCGTGCGGTCGGAGAGCAGGCACCCGTTCATCACGAAGAGCCCGTCGTTCGGCACGTCGCCGAAGTCGCCGCCGAACGCGATGATCGTCTTTCCGTCGTCCGTCTTCTTGTAGAGGCCCTGGTCCACCCAGTCCCAGATCGTCGCGCCGAGGATGACGTCGCTCGATTCGATCGCGTCCTGGTAGTCCTGGAGGTTGCCCATCGCGTTGCCCATGTTGTGGGCGTACTCGGAGATGTAGAACGGCTTGAGCGACGTCGTCTCGGCCGCCTTCTTGCGCGTCCATTCGACGCTCGGATACTGGCAGCCGTCCATGTCGGCGACCGACCAGTCGCGCTCGTAGTGCGTCGGCCGCGTCGGGTCCATGTACTTGATCACCTGCCGGCACGCGGCGAAGTTCTCGCCCGGGCCCGCCTCGTTGCCGTAGCTCCAGATGACGACGGCCGGATGGTTCTTGTTGCGCTCGACCATCGCGACGTTGCGCGCGACCGTCGCCTTCATCCAGCTCTTCTGGTGCGAGAGCGACTCCGCGCCGTAGCCGTAGCCGTGGCTCTCGACGTTCGCCTCGTCGACGAGGTAGAGGCCGTGCACGTTGCAGAGGTAGTACCAGTAGTCGTCCTGCGGATAGTGCGAGTTGCGCACGGCGTTGCAGTTCGCGGCCTTCAGGAGCGCCACGTCCTGCTCGTGGCGTTCACGCGGCACGTAGTGGCCGTACAGCGGATCGGTCTCGCTGCGGTTCGCGCCCTTGAGCTTGATCGGCTGGCCATTGAAATAGTAGCGGCCGTTCCTGATCTCGCTCACGCGGAAGCCGAAGACGGCCGAGACGACCTCCGCCTCGCCCTCCAGCACGAGCTTGTAGCAGTTCGGCTCCTCCGCGCTCCAGAGCTTCACCGCCGGGACCGTGAAGCGCGTCTCCGCGAACGGCCCGGCCACCAGCCGGTCGTTCCAGTCGTAGAGCGAGATGTTGTTCACCTTTCCGTCCACCTTGAGCGCCACTTCCCACGCGCCGTCGAACCCGCCTTCGACGCACGGGCGCGCCACCGCGAAGAAATCGCGAATCTTCTCCTTCGGCCGCGCGAGGAGCCACGTGTGGCGGAAGATGCCCGAGAGCCGGAACATGTCCTGGTCCTCGAGGTAGCTGCCGTCGGAGTAGCGGTAGACCTCCAGCGCGACGGTGTTCGCGCCCGCGCGCACGTAGTCCGTCACCTTGAACTCGGCGGGCGAGCGGCTGTCCTTCGAGAAGCCGACGTAGCGGCCGTTGACCCAGAGGTAGTAGAAGCTGTCGACGCCGTCGAACTTGAGGTAGACGTCCAGCCCCGCATCGAGCCACTTCGCGGGCACCTTGAAGTCGCGCCGGTAGCTGCCGACGGGGTTGCGCTGGGCGTAGGCGGTGTAGTTGGTCGGCGGCGCCAGCGTCACGCACGAGCCGCCGGGGCGGTCCTTCGCGAACGGGTAGCGCTGGTTCGTGTAGATGGGCGTGCCCCAGCCGCCCTTTCCGTTCGCGCCGTACGCCTGCCACGAGCACGGCACCTTGATGCGCTCCCAGCCGGAGACGTCGTAGTCCTCGGCCTGGAAGCCGACGGGGCGCTGCGTCGGGTCGGGCACCCACTTGAAGCGCCAGTCGCTGTCGGAGTCGAGCGAAATCTGGCGCGGCGAAAACTCGGGGAGAATCTTCAGCGCCTCCTTGACCGTGTCGAAGCTCGCAAACGCCGCGCGCGGCTTCTCGCGCCCCTGCGACAGCTGCTGGTTGTCCTGCCACTCGCGGCCGGTCGGCGCCGCCGCGCACACGGCCCCGGCGGCGGCAAGGAACGTCGTCAAAACGAGAATCTGTTTCATAGGCACGTATTATACCAAAAATCCGCGCCTTCGTGCCCGCCCGCTATTTGCGGATGCGAAGGAAGGCGCGCGGCGCGGTGCCGTCGCCGGGTGTCACTTTGAAGCGCATCGTCGCGCCCTCGCCGCCCTCGACCGTCACCTCTGGCGTCAGTTTTGCCGCGCCGTTCCAATCGCCCAAGTCGCCGCCCCTCCAGTCCCCAGTGCCAGCAGAATGTAGCATTTTGCTACTTTCTAATCCTCCACTTGACTTTCTAGACCGTTTATCCATCTCTCCCATGTCACGCCAAACTTGTTGACGCGCATTGCGGCACTATGTATGGGGGCAACTCCATAATGCCCAATATAGTGCTTACCCCCATAGTGCTGATAGTGCCACAGGTTCGGCGACGATCCTCCACTGGCGATTTCTCATCATTGAGACACAGAGCCAACCCTGTTTGTCAGGCCCAGCGAAGCCGCTTCTGCCTGAGAGAAACAAGCCATTGCCACGATGTTGGAAACAACGGCGTTTTGTTCCGGTATGTCCAACGATGCGAATGTAGACGAAGAAACGGCATCCCGAAGATCCCTACAAATTGTAGACTTGGCAAGCGACAGATTGCGCTTCATTTCATGCGCATCTCTATTCCGCTGCGCATACGCTCTGCTTTCAGCGCTCGTATCGTCCATGCGAAATGGAGAATTTACCAGCACCACGCCGTCAGGGAAGACCACTTCAACGTCTTGTTCAACGCCCGCTATCTGATACCACTCCTGGCTGTCAAGCAGGTTCAATCCTGCATATTCACGGGCGGCGGCAAACCAACAATTCGTGCTGTTCTTTATCGCAACGGAATTCCCGAGTTCCCGAATTGCATGGGTCTTCACCCTGAGCCAAATATTCGAGTCGGCGAGGCCGGCAGTCGGCGAAACATGCAAATCCAGTATTGAACAATACCAGTTGCAAAGAAATTGACTCTTCTCGGCAGAATTGTACGCAGATCCATAGGCAGCATCAACGGCATTTATAAAGGCGTCCGCATCCACGCCCCATTGTACAATTGCGGACGACAGCTCAGCTTGTGCGTCTTCTGGCGACCATTCGCCAAATAGACACAGGACGGCAAGCGCCACAACGGATACCATAATAGACTTCTTCATCACGTTATCTCCTTCCATATGAAAACACCCTGTTGGTTGTGACCGATGCATACCAGTCGAATTTTTCAGTGCGCACCGTCCCGTCAGAGGTCAACGAGAAATATTCATCGGTGTTGCAAAAGTATTTGTCAATCGCAGCACCGGTCTTCCTGAATCTATTGGGTATCGGCCATGTCATTTCACCTCCTACACCCCACGGCTGACTTAATTCCATCGGCCCTGCCTTGTCATTCGATTCATTGTTTGATCCAATTGGAATCCAAATATTAGCACCTTGTAGCTGTGAATGGACAAGCAGATTCGTGTGGGCAGGTTCAAGAAAATAGTTCGTTGCATTTGTTGCCACCACGCCAACCTCCATCACTTGAATGCCTGCGAATGAGACATTCGTAGGAAGCAATGTCAGGTCGAGCCACATTTCAAATTCGCCTGCAACGCCATTCGCCGCGCCATGTCCATCAATGGCGACAAGCTTTGAGTCATATCCCGTTGGCTCAACGACATTGAAAGCGAACAACGAGCCGAAGTCGCTCGCGCTAATTGCATCAGTGGATGCATGACTGGGCGCAGTATATTTCCACCTATTGCTAGCACTTTCTTTTACAAGTAGCGAATCTGGATCGCTTTGGGACAAAATCGAACCATTGACAAACGGGCTGAGATAGATACGCACGTCTTCGCAAACGCCGATAGTGCGCCTGGATCTGTCAAGCGGCCATTGCGCGACAGTTTGCGTTTCATACTCGACAAAGACAACACTTGCATCATCTTCAAGTGCAGCATTCCCTTCGTCTGGCTCAAACGTCACGGCAAAGACCGTTCCGCTGGGCGATGACGACTTCAGAGCATTCCACACGGTGAAATGACGCACGCCCGCACATGCAGAATCCACATCCCACGTATAGCCGCTGGACACGGGGTTGTTTGCCGCATCTTTGACACTGCAACCATCCCCCGTCCAAGAGAGAGTGAACGTGCCAGACGAATCAACGCAATAGCGGCAGGCGACATCGGACGTGTCAAGGTTCACAAGCCCCTTTTCAAAGAAAACGGCCGACGGATAAGATTCCACGGCCAGCGAGGGCGGCAGCTCGCCGTCATATTCGCATGAATCGCAGTCGCCAGTATTGTAGCTGTCGATCGAATAATAGTAGTTGGCGCACAAGGGAATGCCGCCCATGAGAACGGTCAGGCGCAAGGCGACTTCATGACCATACGATTCAGGAAACGGGCAAGAGATGTCGGTCGATTGCTGGGTCGGGCTGGTGATCGCAACATTCGCGCTGCCGACCGACGACCATTGGTAGGTTGGCGAAGGCGCAAACCACGGCACATCTTGGAGGACGGCTGTGAATGTCTTCGCCGGGGAAAGGATTGACGGCTTCCATCCGTCCGGCACGACTTCAAGCGACGGTTCATACAGGAAATAGCTGCAGAACGGCGGCATGAACACCTGCGCAGTATCCGCAACCCACTGGCCGTCACCATTCGCGCCGCTTCTCAATGGCGACGGCGAACAAAGCGCTTGCAACGAAGGAACGTCGTCCTCGACCGCGAAGGTGAAGTTGGTCGCAAAGTCCGCCGAGGCCGAGAATGGATATTGAATGCCTTTGCCAAGCAAAAACACATAGTCACCTGCATTGGTGACGGCAACAGCGGTGTCGCCAATGACAATCTGCGTCGTCTCAGGCAAGTCGTCAACGTGAACCGTCAGCTTGTAGAGACCGTTCGTGAGCCCTTCGCCGACTTGCGCGTCGACCCACGCGGCATAGCCGCCCGCCGCCGCAATCTCAGTCGCGTTCGTGAAGTTCGCCGCGACCCATTCGGCATCTTGCCCGAATCCATCATGCACAAACGGCAGCTCGCGCGGAATCGTTCTCGTCACGCCGTTTGTCGTCACCGCCACATCGCCGCACCGCATAAGTTCAATCGAAGCCGTCATGAGGTTGTTCGGCTGTGTATTGCGCGGCGCGTCTAGGGTATCTAGGCCGCTCGCGTTGCTCGCTCTTCTAGGCCGCCCGCTCACGCGGGCTAATCTAGGACGCTCGCGCAAGGCGCGAGCTAATCTAGAATATCTAGACGAGCGCGGCACTTTTGCCGCGCGATCTAGGTCAGCGAGCAACGCGAGCGGCCTAGGACAACTAGAATTGCCTAGCATTGCGGCGCTCCATTCGGCTTTGCCGCCAACCCCTGCCAATCCCGCCACGCGCCACGCACGTTCCAGTTCGCCGCCATTTTCTCCGCATCGGCCATCTGGAGAGGGTACGAAAGAATCCTGGGTTCAAACGCCTCGGGCCAGATCAACCGCGCCAGTCCCTGGAGCGGATGAACCTCTCCCATCGGCGCGAACGGCGCATTCATGTTCTGCGGCACACTGTTCGTCTTGCCGCCGCCGTAGCCGACCATGCCCGCCAAGAAGCCCGCGAGCAAAACGCCACCAACCACTTTGTCGATCACGGGCTTCATCATCTGAACCTCAGGAAGAAGCCCACGGTCGTCGCCCGCGCCTCGATGCACTCCAGCGCGGCGGTTTCGCCGCGCACCGTCACCCGCGCCAAGTTCCACGCGGGGTTGAAGAACGTCGGCGCGGCATCGCCCGAAAACACGTTGCCCACCATCGTCTGCGCGTGGCGGTCAGCACCGGAAAGGTAGATGTCCAGCGTCAGCGCATGCGCGCCGTCTGCGGCGCACAGCACCGCCCCGCCGCGAAAGTCCCTCAGCCGCCATTCGCCGCAGTCCCAGCCGACCGACAGCTCCGCTTCCTCCAGCGCAAGCGCGCCGTCCTCGTCCGCATCGACGCCGAACGCGACCTCGACGTTGTTGTTCGTCGCGGCGCTAAGCGTGATTGAAAGCGTGAACTTGTTGTCCGTCGCCGCGCCTGCGTCAAAGAGCAAGTTCGTGCAGACCTCCGTATCCGCCCATTCGCTCGGCGGCAGTTGCGAGGGAGCGAACCGCTCCCCCGCGCGCGCCATCAGCGCGGCAGATGCAAGCAACAGAACTGTCAGCAATCGTCTCATCGTTCGATTGCTCGTAGTATATCAAATCAGCGCGCCCTTGCGCCCACTACTTGCGGATGCGGAGGAAGGCGCGCGGCGCGGTGCCGTCGCCGGGTGTCACTTTGAAGCGCATCGTCGCGCCGTCACCCTCTTCGACCGTCACCTCTGGCGTCAGTTTTGCCGCGCCGTTCCAATCGCCCAAGTCGCCCGTCGCCTCGAACATCGCCTTTACCTTCGCAGCATTGACGGCAACCACACTCTCGCCGTCCTTGACCGTCACAGCAATAGACATCGCCGTTGTGCCAGCACTTTCGCCATCGCCAACCGACACCTCCCCAATCTCAACCGTCGGCGCGTTTGCGAACAGCCGCTCCGCACCCAGCAAATACGCCGCCGCCGCATGAGGCGAGGCGACCACCGCCGCTTCGCCCGCCGGTGCGCCACCGCTACCTGCGCCCGCACCTTTGACGATCCCCGCCCATGCCCGGAACGCCGCGTATTCCTCCGCGCTCCCGCCAATCGCCGCCTTCACGCCCTCGTCTGCAAATTTTGCCGCCTCAATCGCATTCGCCACCGCCTCCGGCGCAGCATCCGCCGCTATTTCAGGAATCAACTCGTCCGAAATTTGATCTGGGAGATACTGTATCGGGCGGCTCTGCCATGTCCCCGGCACAATGCCCCAGCCGGAAGCATCCGCATTGACGTAGGTCGTGACACCAGCAATCAGTCCCGTGTAATGCCAATCGCCGTCCTCGTCCAGCACATAGTCGGACGCCGCATAGGGATTGCCGTCCATTTCGATGTCGTCGTCATCTGCGTCGAATTGAATGACTGGCGCATTACCGTCAAACGTCACCGATGTCAGATCGTTGTCGCCTCCGAAAATGCTCGCGCCGATCGTGGCCAGCGTTGCGGGGAAGTGCGCTGTCTTGAGCGCCGGACAGCCGCAAAATGCTTGTCCCCCCACCGACACAAGTGCCGTCCCGCTAAAATCGAGCGCCTGCAGCGAAACACAACCGGCAAATGCCTCTTCGGCGACGCGCATGAGCGAGGCTGGGAATGACACGGACCGCAGAGCGTGACAGGCCAGGAACGCATTTTTCCCGATTTTCTCGCATCCGCCCGGTATTGTTATTTCACCCGTACCGGTCACTGCCATGACGACCGTCTTGTTCACCTTGTCGTACAACACCCCGCCGGATGCCGAGAACCAATCATTATCCCCGCCATGGATCGAAAGGGTGTTGATGCCCGCACGACGACCTTCTGTAACGACGCCTTCATTGCTCCTTGTAAATGCACCCTCGCCAATCTCCCGAAGTGTTGAGGGCAGGGAAAGGGACGTCAGGCTCCGCAACTTGCGAAACGCCTTGGCCCCAACTGTCTCAAGTCCCTCATTCAGATTCAGTGCGGCGAGGTTGCCGCTCTCATCAAACGCACTTTTGCAGACAAACCGGATCGTGCCGGGCAGCGTAAGCGAAACCAGGCCATCGCACTCTTCCATGAAATCCTCGCCAATGCCGACGACCGTCTTGCCGTCAATCGCGGACGGCAGAGTCACATCGGCGGGCACAGCGCCGGAGTAGCCCGTCAATTTGATTTCGCTGCCGGATACGCTTTGGTAGGTGTACGTGATTGTATCCGCCGTCCAGCGTGCGGAGAGCGTCGCTGCCGCCCGCCTATCCCATCTCCGCAAGCCCGCGCCGTCAGAGCCGAAATACTGCGTCAGGATGCCGTCCGCCTCGAGCCAATAGCCGCCGAACGTGTAACCTGCGCGCGTTGGGACCGTTACCGTCGGCAGCGCTGCGCCATATACCACCACAACCGATTCGGCGCCGCCGCTGCCGCCCGTCGCATCGAACGTCACCGCATACTGCATCTTCTCCTCCCATTTCGCATATAGCACGACCACCGCGCCCTGCTCTTTCGCAAGACCAGCAACCACCGCCGCGTCATCATAAACAGCCTCGCCCTCCGGTGCCGTCGCCCAGCCCACGAAAATGTAGCCCGCGCGTGCAAAGCCACACGCAGGAAGCGCCGCGCCAACAGCGACCGCCATTTCCACGGGTTCCATCGCGCCCGCACCGCCGTTCGCATCAAACGTCACCACATACCGAATCTCCTCCCATTTCGCACATAGCACGACCACCGCACCCTGCTCTTTCGCAAGACCAGCAACCACCGCCGCATCATCATAGACTGCCTCACCATCCGGCTCCGTCGCCCAGCCCACGAAAATGTAGCCCGCGCGTGCAAAGCCACACGCAGGAAGCGCCGCGCCAACAGCGACCGCCATTTCCACGGGTTCCATCGCGCCCACACCGCCGTTCGCATCAAACGTCACCACATACCGAATCTCCTCCCATTTCGCATATAGCACGACCACCGCACCCTGTTCATGCGCGAGATTGACAACTCCCTCCGCATCGGCATAAACAACATCCCCTTCCGCTTCCATCGCCCAGCCCGCAAACGTGTAACCTGCACGCGCAAAGCCACATACCGGGAGCACCGCACTAACTTCGACCGTCATTTCAACGGGCTCCATCGCGCCCTCGCCGCCGTTTGCGTCAAACTGCACCGCATACCGATTCGCTATCCACTTAGCGTACAACACAACCGTCGCGCCCTGTTCATGCGCGAGATTAACAACTCCCTCCGCATCGGCATAAACAACATCCCCTTCCGCTTCCATCGCCCAGCCCACGAACGTATAGCCCACACGCGCAAAGCCACATACCGGGAGCACCGCACTGGCCGCGACCGTCATTTCAACGGGCTCCATCGCGCCCTCGCCGCCGTTTGCGTCGAATGTCACCGTGTAGCGCTCGAACGTCAATCGCGCATAGAACGCCGTCGGCCCGTCCGCCTCCACCAGTGTTGAGGCCGTCACGCGCGCACCACCCTCCTCTAGCGTCCACCACCCGCCGAAGGTCGCGCCGTCCATGTTGGGCGCGTCCGGCAGAACATACGCCGCACCCACCACCTGCTCCACGCGCTGCGTTGTCACCGCGCCCCAGCCGTCGACGGCGATAAAATCCACCGTGCGCCGCGTCGGCGTCCAGAACCAAATTTCGTTCTCGGTCCCCTCCGGCCAAAACTCCGGCAGAGCCTTCGATGTCGGAACGCCATCCCAGCCGCGCGAGCCCTTGACCACATACGTGACAAGTTCCGCCGGAGCGCCCGCATAAACCGCCGCATCATACGCGGGCGCATTGCCCAGGAAGCGGACAGACGCGAGCGACGTGCAGCCATCGAAAACTGACGCGCCGAGCGCCGTCACGCTCGCCGGAAAAACAATTCCCTCAATCGAAAGCCCCGCAAACGCCCGCGCCCCGATGTTCGTCACCGAACTCGGCAGGCTGAAGCCCGTCATGGCGACGCACCCGACAAAAGCCTCCGCTGAAATTTCGCCCAATCCCTCCGGCCAGATAATGTCCGTCAGTTTGGAGCACCCCGCGAACATAGCCGTCGGCATGGGTTGGACGCCCATCGTCTCGCCCGAGCCGTCCGACGCAATCTCCACGCGCGTAATCTTGTCGTAGGCCGCCGGAAACACCTCCTGCACCGTCCCCACGCCAAACGGTAGCGTCACGTCCGTCAGCCGCTTGCACGCCACGAATGCGCCCGGGCCCACGTTCGTCACGCTCGCGGGGATTGTCGCCGAAGTTATACGCCAACAATTCGAGAACGCCACTTCGCCAATCTTAGCAACACCATCAGGAAGCGTCAACTCCGTCAGCATCGTGCAGTTCGCGAACGCGCCGTCCCCGATTTCCCTGAGCGTCGTCGGCAACGACAATTCTTGCACATAGGTGCAGTTTCGGAACGCCGCACGGTCAACCGCCACCACGCCTTCAGGCAACGCAATGTCCTCAATTCCTGTGCAATCCGTGAACGCTCCCGCACCAACGAACCGCAGCGTCGCGGGGAACTCCACCGACTCAATTTCCCATTCACCCTCAAACGCACCGGCGGCAATGCCTCTCACCCCTTCAGGAATCGTTATATCGTACAAGTCGGCTTCCTCACCGGTCAAACCCAAGCACCATCCTTGATACACCATGCAGCCATTCGACACAACCGTTTCCAGCGCACTTGCCGCCTCAAAAACATTCGTGCCAATCCGCACGACGCTTTCGGCAATGTCGAACGTCTCAAGGTTGAGGCACCCAGCAAAGTAATTGTCCGGTATTCGCGTCACCCCGTCCGCAAAAACAACCGCCCGCACGTTCTCTTTCACAACAGACGGAATCTCCTGCGCATCATCCTCCACGACAACGGTCAAGGGGGTGTCGCCCAGCACGCCATCCGCGATGCCATCAACCCCCAGCCGAACCGTCACGCCCGTCACCGTCGTATTCCCCGCAAACGCCGCCGCCGAGATGCCGACGACAGTCCGTCCCGCAATCGTCGCCGGGATCACCACCTCGCCAGACGGCGGAACAAGCGGCTCGCCAAGCGTAATCGGCTCGTCGCTGATTGTCGCCGTCCAAATGCCGTTTCCAATCTGAATCCCCCACTTCGCCGTCAACGTGTGATTCGAGGCCGTCTTTACAATCGTCTCCGCTGTCACGTCCACGCCATCCAGCGTCCAGCCAAGGAACACATACCCGTCGCAACTCGCTGTCGGCAATTCGCCATACGCCATATCATACGTCACACTCTTGTTCGCCAACTCCACGACGCCGCCCGCTGCGTCGAATGTCGCCTCATACTCATTCGCCGTCCATTGCGCATACAGTGTCACATCGTCAGCGGCAATCGTTTCCTCCGTTACTTGCTCGCCGCCTGTTTTCGCCGTAAACCATGCCATCGAATAACCCTCTCGCGGCGTCACAATCGGCAACTTTCCAATGGCGGTGCCACATGGCACGCCCCGTTGTTCAACATTGTCACCATCCGCCTCAAACTGTATGGCAAACATATAAGTTATTGGGCAACCGTTTACCGCATTTCCAAACCAAGGGCTAAATCTATACGGCATTGCCACAGACGTCAAACTGCTACATCCTTCAAAAATCGTAAGCATATTGTCAGGCAAGTCAAAAGCAACATAGCCGCAATCGTCGCCACTGGCTACGTATGCATCCTTTGTGTATGCCCAACGAATATCATGCCTTCCTTCTGGTATTGTGCATTGCACCTCTTGCCATCCACAATCCGTACCGCTTATCTTTGCTTTCTCAACGCCATCAAGCGACCACGACAACCAATCATAATCCTTCTCGCTCGACACCATCCATTTGAACGACCAATTAAGCGGACCCTCAACCGTTATTGACATTTCCGTTTGCGAGTAGTTGCCTATCGCATCTGATCGGCAAGCGAGGAAACATTCGGTGTCACTTGCATCAACAAAACCCCACCTCCCTAGGTGCCCAATATTCATCACGCCTATTGGAATCACCACTTCCGTTAGATTGCTACACCCTACAAAAGCCGATGCCCCTATTCTTGTCACCGTCGAGGGAATTTCGATCGAACGAAGCTCCGTGCACCCCTCAAACGCACTGTCGGGAATCTCCGCAGGCTCGCCAGTAAGAGTTATCTTTTCCAGCTTATCATATGAATCAGGAAGCATGCGGCGCATTTGAGTAACCAACTTCCATGGAATCGTTATGGATTTCAAGTTCGGATAGTTGCCGAGCACCACTTCCCTGCCAGAGCGGAAAAGAGAGCCGTCACCAGGATCAACAAGTTTTTTCCATTCGCTTTGCGTTGTCGACGTTCCGCCATCGTCGCGAAATCCAAGGCCAAAGTCAACGCTCCATCTGCTGCCCCATGAGCCTTTGCCGCCTGTATTGTCCCCAAGTCTAAACTCAACTTCGTACCATCCTGTCGCCGTGCAACGATAACTACCTGTCTTCACATTGGCTGATGACGAGTTGTAAGCATTTATAAGAACTCGACCATCCACCTTCACATATGCATCATCGTCAAAGTGTGCGCCAAACACGTAAGTCTTCCCCGCCTCCATATACATCTCGCCAAAGTAGGCGAATGTTGAATTGCTCTCGTTCCATGCATATGTGGCACCGGTCACAGGGTCGGTAAACTGCCATGGACTCGCCGTGACCTTCTGATAGGCTGCTATAGCGCCTGAGACATCCGACACCTCGTCAGAATCGTCAATCGTAGATGTTATGTCGAACCTCGTATTGAACTTAGCTTGTTTAAGCCCTGATTGGTATGATATGAAGCCGATGTCACTTCCAATGACAATGTTTGTAAGCCCCGTGCAGCCGTCAAACGTCATAAAACCAACCTGCGCCACACTTTCAGGTATTACAACGCTCGTCATGCCGTCGCACCCTGTAAATGCTCCAACAATCCCAATTACTGAATAGCCGTCAATCTCCGAAGGAATAACTACATCGCCCGTCTTGTACACAGTGTCAACAATCACCGCGCCACCATCTTTAACCTCATACTTCCAATCCCTGAACACTGTCGCGGTATAGACCTCGTCCTGCGCAACCCCATCAACAAGCGTCGTGTAGGTAAGTTCATGTCGCCCAACTTCTGAAAACGTATACACGAACTCACCCGTATCCGTTGCACGCCTTATCTCCGCCCCATTGTCTGCAATCACCACTGTCGCATCAGAATCGCCACCAACCCATGAAGCATCCCACGACACGGAAATCGAATCAACAAGAGGAGCAGAGGCCAAATCAACCGCAATCGGGGTACTATCGCCAGCACATATTTTTGCAACTCGCTCCGCCCCGGCTACCGCCTCGGGGCTGCGCTCGCCTTCTGTGGTCGACAGGGTTCTGACAAGGCGGAAGCCGTGGCTGCTGCTCCCGCCCGACGGGCTGAGGTAGCCCCGGCAGGACGAGGTGCAGCTGCTCGCACCCTCGTCCCAGCTGCCGCCGCGTAACACCCGGTTCGACCCCGAGGAAGAACCTACAGGATCATTTCCTGTTAAAGAACCCCCGTACCAATCCAAGCACCATTCCCATACATTGCCGTGCATATCATAAAGCCCCCATGCGTTCGGAAGATACGAACCTACCGTAGCATGAGCATCCGAATATCCACCCTTGCCGTCCGACCGATTGTAGTAATACCGTCCCAACTGCTTCAAATCACTTTCCAAGTCGCCACCATTGTTGTAGGAACTCGTAGTCCCTGCCCGACATGCATACTCCCACTGTGCTTCTGTTGGGAGGTCAAAGCTAAGGCCAGTCCGCGTCTGGATTCTCCCCATAAATGAATTCGGGTCGACGCCAGCCACACTTGGCCAGTTATACGTACTTGAATTGCCGCGAATCGTATTCCAAGAAACCCTTTCCACCGGTCGCACGTCGCCCTTGTAATAAGATGGATTACTCCCCGTCACCGACTCGTACTGCTTCTGCGTCACCTCAAATACGCCCATGTAGAAAGGCTTTGTTATCGCCGCATCTCGGGTAGGGATTGTCCCCGGCTCTATAAGCCGCAACACAAGTTTCGTTGTCTTGTACTCGTCAGTCCAGCCGCCCTCAGGAACTTCTGCAAGATACGATACAGGGTAAGAAGCTGCCGATGCACCTGGCGAAAGGTCGATTACGCAATACAACACTGTTCCGTAGGCAATAGTAAACACCACATCATCTGAAATGAAATCCAAACCTTGCGCTTTCATGTCCCAAACGACGTGGTGTGCGCCTTCCGCCGTCCCTGTGTCGCCCAAAAGCGCAGAAGCACTGGCAACATAGTTCGACCCCGTCATACCATCTGTGGCCGACACAGAAAGGCCTAGACAAGCATCCGGTGACAACCCTGCAGTCACATCACCCACCACCTCAAACGAGACATCAACCTTTCCATTCCACGGATACCTCTGCTTCGCAATGATGTTGCGAATTTCGGGCGAAGTGTAGACTATCTCCAAATCCTCAGAGCACCCATAGAATACGCCCCGCGACTCAATCTGAGGCTTCAATGACTTTGCCACTTCAACGCGCCTTAGTCCCGCACAGTTTGCAAACGCTCCCTCTCCAATATCCCACACACTTCCAGGGATCACTACTTCCGTCAGGTTGCTGCAGCCAGCAAAAGCCGATGCCCCTATTTTTGTCACTGTCGAAGGGATTTCGATTGAGCAAAGCGCTGCGCACCCATCAAACACATTGTCGGGAATCTCTGTAGGTTCACCAGTAAGCGTTATCGTTTCCAGCTTATCGTATGAATCAGGAAACATGCGGCACATTTGAGTAACTAACTTACATGGAATCGTTATTGATTTCAAGTTAGGACAGTTGCCAAACAACAATCCTCCCCTGCACTGCAGAAGCGAGCCATCACCTGGATCAACAAGTCTTTTCCACTCGCTCTGCGCTGTCGATGTTCCACCATCGTCGCGATATCCAAGGCCAAAGTCAACGCTCCATTTACTGCCCCATGAGCCTTTACCGCCTGTATTGTCCCCAAGCCTAAACTCAACTTCGTACCATCCAGTCGTCGTGCAAAGATAACTACCTGTGTACACACTGTACGATGACGTGTTCTGAACATTGATAAGAACATGACCATCAACCTTCACATACACGTCATCGTCAAAGTGTGCGCCAAACACATAAGTCTTCCCCGCCTCCATATACATCTCGCCAAAGTACGCAAACGTCGAGCTTTGCTCATTCCACGCATATGCAGTACCTGTAGCGGGGTCGGTAAATTGCCACGGACTTTCCGTGACCTTCTGATAGGCTGCTATGACGCCAGAGACATCCGACACCTCGTCAGAATCGTCAAGCATTGATGTTCGATCAAATCTAGTATTGAACTTGGCTTGTTTAAGCCCAGGACTCACCATAGTCAGAGAATCGCTCTCAATGACGATATTCGTTATCCAATGGCAAAGACCGGGATAAAGTTCATTCAATGCCTTAATTTCATCAGTACCATTTGTAATCGTTATCGTTCGCGGCACTACGTCATATCGCGCAGAATACTCTGCTATTGTACCTCCAGATGCACCCACCGTTCGCAAGATCAGCGTGTTTATCCCTCTGCGGTCTGGTGTCCATGCGACATCACCCACCCCAAAGCGTTCCGCTATCAATTCACCGTCAACGCGAAGTTCAACAGAAGATTTCGCATCGCCTTCCCATGTCGTGTCGTACGGCAATTGAATTACATCATATCCGACCTGTCTTATCTCGCCCGAATTGTCTATCGTGCAATTCGTCTGCGCCACCGACACGGATGAAGCAACATGTTTAAAATGTGCTGACGCGACTTCCCCCTGCGGGCACCCAACGGCAAACGTTGCCGCACGGACAAGAGAAAGACGGCTAGGCGGCACTTCAAACGGCCCCCTGTAAAGCAAACTGTCTGCCGTCGGCACCGTTCCATCCGTCGTATAGCGGATTTGCGATGCACCATCCGATGCCGTCAACTTGCAGAAATTATACCCTTCTCGTTCAATCATTACCGTTGGAGCTACAACATTGACCAGTTTTGAGAACGTCGTACCATTCGCCGTAATAAGCTTTACCGAATACAAACCAGCGATTGGCGGATTCCAATGAAAAGATCCGTCCTGCGTTGCTTCAAGGACAGTCTCGTCGTTGGCTATAATTCGTGCCGAACCGCCTGCTCCTGTAATATCATTCCATATTGACGGACTATAATCAAACCGAATCGGAAGCATTGATCCATCCACCGTATATATCGAATTGGCTACTGTAACTGTATCTATGGAAAATGCCGGTGACCGCGCCGACGAGACCACCCCTCCTCCATGGACTGACAGCAAAATAGTCAATGGTACCATCAGACTGCAAACCATCGCTCTACGATTATTCATACTCACGAACTCCTCTTAATTCTTTAAAGGCGTAATCTGCCATGTCCTTCGCCTGACGGATTGTCTAACTTCACACCACAAGGTGCTCGCAACTTTTACTTCGGCTCCGCACTAGGAAGAACTACAGCCCTGCGGAGCAAGCGAGGCGGAAGCCGTTGTAGTCGTCGCTGCGGTACGGGTAGCCGTAGTAGCTGTACGACGAGGTGCAGTCGTACGCGCCGTAGTTGCTGTAACTGCCGCCACGAATCCTACGGTACAACCCCGACACTGCCCCAACAGGATCGTCTCCTCTCAAAGCTCCGCCATAATCAAGACACCACTCACACACATTGCCGTGCATATCATATAGCCCCCATGCATTGGGAGCGTATGAGCCGACGACTGTCACGCCTGAATAGCCGCCTCGCCCATCGTTGTTGTTACCTGAATATCTGCCCAACGTCGCAAGATCAGCCTCGGTGTCGCCGCCATTGTTGTAGGCACTTGTCGTTCCCGCTCGACAGGCGTACTCCCATTGCGCCTCGGTCGGCAGGTCGAAATCAATGCCACTCCTCTCGCGCAACTTGCCCAAAAAGCTCGTCGCATCCACGGCAGATGAATTTGGCCAGCCAGAACCTGCATTCGCACCTCTGATGTCATTGTACGATACACGATTCTTGGCTTGCTTGCTCGTGGCGTCAGGGTTTGCGTCTGAGGACATAACAAGATTCCATTGCGCCGCCGTCACTTCAAAGACGCCGATGTAGAACGGCTTTGTGATGCGGGCGTCGTGCGTTGGTATCTCACCCGGCTCAATGCGCCGCAGTACAAGCTTGGTCGCCTTGTACTCATCGGACCATGTCGTGCTGGGCGGCGCAGCCAAGGTCGTAACGGGATAATTCGCCGCCGTCGGACCACCCGAGAGATCGACAACGTAGTAGAGCACGTTCGTCGCCGCTTCAGGATCAGGCTTTACGAGCGAAAGCGTCACAGCAACATTCGTCGAGACAATCGTCACGCCCTCGGCCTCCGTGCTCCAGGTGATGCGATGCCGTCCCTCGCTCACTGGCAGAAGCGAAAGGAACTTCGTCGGCGTGTATGTCTTGCCGTTCTGCACGTCCTCCGCACTCACCTCAAGCCACATTCCCGTCGCATCGCCCGTTATCTCATAGTCGATATCGACCATTCCATTCCACGGATACCGTTGTTTCGCGGTAACATTCTGCACAACAGGATCGGCAGCAAATGCCAATAACACCGCGAACGCGATGTTAAGGAATGTAACAACTCTGAATGATGCCTTCATGCTTTTTCTCCTTTCGGTTTCAATTCCATCTAACACAATTCGACTGATGTTATTTTAATTGGCGTTACTGTCACGTCGTCAGCGCCAATCAAGACTTTTGACCTTCCTGCGGCGGCGGCAATAAGCATAGATGATTCTATCGTATGATTTTCTGCGTCAAGATATTGTACATTTAGTTTACCATCAGTAAGGAAAAAGAACTTCGCTTCCGCATCTGCTTTTGCTGAACATAGTTTCTTTTTGTCAGAAAATACTGCATACTCAATTCGCTCATCATCATGTCGAAACGATAGTTTAAATGCGCCCACGGGCACAACTGAAAGCTCCAAACCAACTCCCGACTTCGTAACTGATTTGATTTCGCATTCACAATACATTTCATTCATTTTTATTTGCCTTTCTGTTTAAAGCGGTTTCCTATTGAAACACAAACGTCCGACAAGTCTGGATAAACATTCTCCCCTGGCATGCCGAAATACCTCAACTGTTTGATTATATCTGGCTTTGCCCTTGAATTAATCTGTACATAGCCTATCTGTTTGATGCCGTATGATGGTTTGTTCTCATCATTGTAGTCTCGTGGGGAGAAACTCGGTTTAAGTGATTCCTTGTTATCACCACACCCAAAAGCAAGGAACAAGCCGCCCTGTGATCGAATTCGCCTGTTGTTGAGAATCGGCTTGAAAGCCCATACATGTTGAATCTCACGGCGCAATTGCTCTTCTACTTGTTGCATCCGACTACTTTCCCATTGCCGCATGTTCATAGAGAAACCGGGTCTCTCATTTGTAATTTCGTAACGCAACACTTCCAATCCGTCCTCGTCATTAGGCCTGATATCTTCTGGCTTCACTAATGGCAAATGAGCAATGGCTGTGATAATGTCGCTCGTGAACGATTTCATCTTCTTGGGCGAGACCTTGATTATTCTAACGTATCCATCTTCATTTTCTGATCCTGCAGATTTTGTCACCTGTTCTCCGTCAGCAGCAAAAAACGCAGCAAGCATCATGTTCATGGAAAGGTCGGCAAATCTCGTTGGCAACCGATAGTGCTGCATACGGGCAAGTCTCTCCACCATAGTCGTGTCATCGTAAAAAGAAACGATGTTGTGACGGAGTGCCTCCTGGTACAAATCTCGCTCATGCAACACCCATTCGCGTTCGCGATCAAGATATGAAATGAAATCCGTTTCAAGTACCGCATGAGGATCACCGGGATGATGGTAGTTGCTTGGTTCTCCTCTAAAGAAAAACTCCGCACCTTCTTCCGGATTGCATCTTTGCTCGTCAAATATGATAGACAACGCTTCATCTACCATTTCTGCAACGGACACACATCTTCGAACAGCCATATACAACTACCCTTTCGTAAATTAAATGCCCAGCTTATCACACATGCGGTTAAGTGCTTTCTCTTCTTTGGCGGTTAAATCGCCAGTCAGATCCAATTTTGTCTCTAGTTCAAGATCTTTCTTTACCCTTGCACCATGTAATGATTTACATTCAGGATATTTACGACAGAACGCCCTAACATTCTGATAAATCTTGCATACTTTTGCAACGGAGCAGCTCATGCTCTTCTCTCCCTAGTTATGCCAACTGACTCTCTATAATTTTTGCCATCTTGTCCATAAGATCGGCATTCAATCTCCATCCTTCTTGTACTTTCTTTAATTTCACCATATTCGTGTTTTTTTCTTCCGATGAAATCTCAGGGTCAAACCACTTCTTGTAGTTGTCTACATAGCGACGCATCTCATCTGGAGGTATTTGCTCATTGGCAGACAAGTTCACACCTCCTTCAAGCGAACAAAATAATCGCTTGTACTCTTCAGCCCATTTCTGAATTTGCTCATCAACGGCAGATTCGTTCTCTTTACACATTTTGACTTCTCCTTCTCCCGCACCTTGCTTTACCAAGGCTCGCCGCTCCAAGGCGCAGAAAAGAAGAGTGGCGTGCCTTACATTCTAACGTCTTAGGAAAGGCATCGCCAAACGCCCATAGCAAAACATGATGAGAAGACACGCCACGTGGATTGACCACGCAGCGCAACTTCGTACTCCGCTTTGCTATTAGAAATTGGCGATTTCTTCCTAAAGCGATAATACGCTGTTGCGTACGTGCTGCGGTCCTTTTGGGATTCCGCAACTCCTCGTTCTGCCGCCTTGTCTGCGCGGCTTCGCGAGGTTCTTCCCTTCTCAAACAGTAGAAAGTTGGTCAGACCTACATTCTACTCTTCAATCCGGGCCGATGGCGGGCCACTGCGCACCCGCCGATGTCAAAGATCAAGTTCCCTCATAAGAACACTTGAATTTTATCAAATCCGCCCTTGACCTGACAAGCGCGATTTTAGGGGTTTGGGGTTCTAGGGAATCTAGAACGCCCGCTGACGCGGGCTAAGCTAGGACGCGGCCTGGAGGCCGCTAATCTAGATTGGCTGGACGGACTCGTGGGCAGGTTGCGGCGAAGCGGCAGAGGGGCGGGGGCGGTTGGGCGACGTTGAAGTTGAGCCATGCGTATTCCGCATGGAAGCACGTTTTATCCGGCGAAACTTCACCGGTACCCGCCGCTTGTCGGGCATCGCGACCCGTAGGGAAGCGATAGCCCCGAAGCGCAAGCGAGGGCGAGCGAGCCCGTAGGTTTGTTTTCGCGAAGCGGAAACCACGGGGCGAGCGTTCGACCCAACCGCCACCGCCCCGTAGCACACCGCTAGCGCCCGCCTTCGGCGGCTCGGCCTACGGCCTCACGGCCGCGCCATCAGCTCCGCCACGGCGGGCGGTACGAGGTCGTCAATTGGCTCGCCCGCCGCAAGCCGCCGCCGCACCTCCGTCGAGGATTCGCGCGTGCGCGGATACGCAACAAACCGGCACAGCCGCGCGAGCGCGTCGTACGCCTTCCAGTGCGGCAGGCCCGCGCGCGAATCTTCGCCGATGATAAAGAAAAGCTCCGCGCCCGGATTCTCCGCCGCGACCGCGCGCACCGTGTCAATCGCGTACGACACGCCGCCGCGCCGCAGTTCGCGGTCGTCGACTTCCGCGTGCTTCCATGGGGTCAGACCCCATGGATGCCCTTAACTCATTTCTCAACGCCTTTATCGCTCATCTTCAAGAGCAGCACCGCCTCTTCGATGGCGGCGCGTTCGCGGCGAAGTTCGCGCTGAAGTTCTTCGACTGTCGGAAGTGAAAGATGGTATTTTACCGCGAAGAGATTGCGCTCGTGTTCGTTGAGCGTATACTTCACCACCGCCGAATCAGCCGAGGAACCAAGCACAATGCCGACAGGCGGGTTGTCGCCCGGACGCATCATTTCGCGCTCGTAGTAGTGCTTGTAGAGTTGCATCTGCCCGATATCCTGCGGAGTGACCTTGCCGACCTTCAAATCGACCAGGAAGAAGCAGCGGGCTATGTAGTTGTAGAACACAAGGTCGCAACTGTAGGTTTCGTCGCCGATGCGAAGCTTCTTCTGCTCCGCCTCAAGGCAGAAGCCTCGCCCAAGCTCCATAAGAAACATTCGCATGTTCTTGATTAGAGCGGCCTCAAGGTCCTTCTCCTTGTATTGCGGCGCATCTATGCCGGCAAACTCAAGTATTGCGGGACTGCGCACAAGATCACGCGGATCGGGTGTGCCGCGCTTGACGAGTCCCTTTGATGACTTCGGGGAATGGTTGCGTATAAGCCTTTCGTAGAACTGCGTATCGATCTGGCGCTGCAATACACGAACGCTCCACTTCGCCGCAATGCACTCGTTGAAATAGTATTCCCTCGCGGCGGCATCCTCTATTGTTATGAGAGTACGATAATGCGACCACGACAATTTGCCACACACTGTGTGGCGAATTGGGAACATAAGGTAAAACTGCCTCATGTTGCGAAGGTTCGAGCGAGTAAAGCCTGGTCCAAACTCCGCAGTCAACCGTTCCGCCAACGAATCAATCAGCCCATTGCCATACTTTGCCCTACTTTCTCCGCCCTGCTTCTCGACAATTTCGCGTCCGACATTCCAGTACGCTTCAACCATTGCGGTATTGGCGACTGTGTAGACTGTTTCTCGCGCTTTGGCGAGGATTGTGCGGACGGACTTGTAAAGTTCGTTCTCCGCCGCCTCTACGACCTCAACCGCCGCATTGACAGACTTTTTCTCACTCTTCTTTGGCATTGACGAATCCTCCGATTAAATCTGTCCGCTCCCGAAACCAACAGGGTCAGACTTGATTGCCACAGTAGATTGCCACAGTAGGTTTTCCTTGTCATAGCGGCGAGACCCTTTCGATTCGGTGCCTGCCATCCTTCGTCATGGCGCGGTGGGCGACGCGACTGATCAGGTGATAGCACCGATTTGGAAGCTTTATCCCGCAACGTCTCATGCCGAGCAGTATATCATAAACTCCCGCTACTGTGGTAATTTACTGTGGCAATCAGCTCTGACCCTGCAGCCCCCCCCGCGCGAGCAGCTTCCTCTCCGAGTATCGCGCTTAGCCGAGCAGCGCCTCGAAGTCGGCGGCGGCCTGATCGTTGGTCGCAAAGCGGATGGCATGCCACCCCGCCGCTCGCGATGCGTCGCCAATTGGGTGATTGCGGATGCGGCGGCGGATTTGATAGACTACCTGCATTTCGGACGACAAGGAAGGAGACAAGACGATGACGACAGGATTATGGCTGCTGGCGGCGGTGCAGCTGACCGTGGGCGGGGCGGGAGACGCGCAGGCGACCGGCGGGGCGGAAGACGCCCTCGAGCCCGTGATGTGGGCGGACGTCCCGGACGTCGCGCCGCTCAGGGTCGGCGACACGTACTACATGGTCTCGACCACCATGCACTTCAACCCCGGCATTCCCGTGATGGCGTCGAAGGACCTCGTCAACTGGCGGACGGTCAGCTACTGCTATCCGACAATCGAGGACCGCGCGCAGGACCGGCTGGAGAACGGCGCGCACGACTACAGCCTCGGCACCTGGGCGTCGTCGATCCGCTACAACGCGGCGGACGGCTTCTTCTACGTGACGAGCTTCAACAACAAGGTGAACGCGACGTACCTCTTCCGCACGAAGGATCCGACGAAGTCCGACTGGGAGTTCTTCCGCCTCGCGCCGAAGCAGTACGACGAGTCGCTCTGGATCGAGGACGGCCGGTTCTACGTCTTCGCGACCGTGCCGGGGCGGCCGTACAAGGTACGCCTGACCGAGATGAAGAGCGACTTCTCCGGCTTCGTCGACGGCGGGCGGATCATCCTCGACAACGTGACCGACTGCGCCGGCGGCACCGGGCTCGGCGAGGGCACGCAAGTGTTCAAGCGCGACGGCTGGTACTACATCGTCAACATCGGCTGGCCGAAGGGTTCGTGCCGCTGCGTGATCGTCCACCGTTCGCGCAACATCGACGGGCCGTGGGAGGGCCGCATCGTCTTCGCGCGCGAGGGCATCGCGCAGGGTTCGTTCATCGACCGTCCGGACGGCAGCTGGGTCGCCGTGCTCTTCGGCGACCGCGGAGCCGTCGGGCGCATCCCGTACATCCTCGAGACGGAATGGGTCGACGGCTGGCCCGTCGTGCAGCCGCGCGAGGTGCGCGACGCGGCGGGCCGCACGCGCGCGGCGGTGCCGGGCTGCGTCGCGAGCGACGAGTTTGACGGCGCGACGCTCGGCCTTCAATGGCAGTGGAACCACAATCCCGACGACGCCAACTGGTCGCTGACCGCGCGTCCCGGCTTCCTGCGCCTCCGCGCCGGGCGCGTCGACGGCGATCTCCTCCAGGCGCGCAACACGCTCACGCAGCGCACGTTCGGCCCGGCGTGCGAAGGCGAGACGTGCCTGGACGTCGCGGGGCTGAAGGAAGGCGATGTCGCGGGGCTCACGCTCCTCCAGAAGCTGTACGGACTCGCCGCGGTCCGAGTGCGCGGCGGCAGGAAGGAGCTCGTCCTCTGGTCGCCCGATGTCGTGCCGACGCGCGACAAGCAGAACGTCCGCGTCAACCGCGCGGTGCGCGAGCGGCAGAAGGTCGCGCTGCCCGACGGCGCGACGAAGGTGTGGCTCAAGGCGGTGTGCGACTTCACGCCCGGGAAGGCGCGCGTCTATTCGGGCATCCCGGCGGCGACCGACAAGGGGCAGTTCTGGTACTCGTTCGACGGCCGGGCGTGGGTGCCGTTCGGCGACGCGTTCGACCTCGTGTACACCATGCCGCACTTCATCGGCTACAGGTTCGGACTCTGCTGCTTCTCGACTTCCGCCGCGGGCGTCGGCGGCTTCGCCGACTTCGACTACCTGCGCGTCGCGCCGCGCACGGACGCGCCGCTCACGTCCGACGGCACCAACCCGATCGTGAAGACGCGCTTCACGCCCGATCCTGCCGCGGTCGTCGACGGAGAATGGCTCTATGTCTTCTCCGGACACGACGAGCCGGACGCGCGCGGGTACACGATGCGCGACTGGGGCGTCATCCGCACGAAGGATCTCCGGACCTGGGAGGACCTCGGCCCGGTGATGACGCCGGCGGTGTTCAAATGGGCGCATCAGGGCAACCGTGCCTGGGCGAGTCAGGCGGTCAAGCGCGGCGGAAGATGGTTCTGGTACGTTGCCGTCCAGAGGCAGGGCGGTGGAGACTGCATCGGAGTTGCCGTCGCCGATCGTCCGGAAGGGCCGTGGACAGATCCGATCGGCAAGCCCCTCGTCGGGCCCGGCGCGGGCTACATCGATCCGTCCGTCTTCATCGACGACGACGGCCAGGCGTATCTCTTCTGGGGCAACTGCTGGGCGCAGCCTGCGTGCTGGTACGCGAAGCTGAAGGACAGCATGGTGGAGCTTGCGGAAGAGCCGCGAAGCGTGCCGGGGCTGGACGATCCGAAGTCGTTCGGACCTCTGAGCCGCCGCACCGGCGGGGCCGGGACGCGTCACAGGCGCGAGATAGGCGCGTTCGAGGAGGCGCCGTGGATATACAAGGTCGGCGACACGTACTATCTCGAGTATGCGGCATACTTCCCTGAATGCTGGGCTTATTCTACGGCGAAGTCGATCCACGGGCCGTGGACGTACGGCGGGAAGATCATGGACTGCGCCGAGGGGACGGGCACCATTCACGGCGGCTCCGTCTTCTTCAAGGGGAACTGGTACATGCTCTACCACAACGCGACGCTGCCCGGTGGCGCGGACTGCCGCCGCTCGGCGTGCATCGAGCGCTACGTGCGCAACGCGGACGGCTCGATCCCCTTCATTCCAGCGACGGCGCGCGGCACGGCGGACTAGCGCGCCGCGCCGAGGTGGCGGAGGAATTCCAGCCGCCCGAGGAACTGGCTCGCGGCGTAGTAGCGCCGGATCGTCCCGCCCGCGAGCGCGTTGAGCCGTTCGCGTTCGCGGCGGATTTCGCGCTTGTACGCCCAGTGCTTCGCGGTGCCCGGCAGCGAGCGGATGAGTCCCGCCGCGCCCGGCGTGTAGTTGTAGAGAACTTCGGGGAGGCACCGCACCTTCTCGGCGCGGATCGCGCATTCGCAGAGGAACGGCGCGTCCTCGTAGATGAACAGCCGCTCGTTGAAGCGGATGTTCCAGCGTTCCAGGAAGTCGCGGCGGAAGGCGTGGCGCCAGACGCTGCCCGGCTCGCGGTTTTTCCAGAGCGACCCGCCGCAGAGACGGCGCGCGACGTCGCGCCACGAATAGCCGATGTAGGCCGGCAGGAACGCCGCGCGGATCGCCGCGTTGCCGTCGAGGTTGTAGTCGCGCTTGAGCGGCGCGTCGCTGGAGCCGAAGATGCAGTAGTCGGCGCGCGACGCATCCAGCAGCGCGAGCGGCCGCGCGAGGAAACCTTCGCGCACCGTGTCGTCCGCGTCGACGAAAAAGATGTACGCGCCGCGCGCGCGCGCCAGTCCTTGGTTGCGCGCCCAGCTGACGCCGCGGCCGTCGGGGTCCTCCGACACGATCACTTCGACGTCCGCGCCCTCGGTCAGGTGCGCGGACGCGAACGCCCGCCGGAGGCTGGCGAGCGTCGCGGGCAGCGTCGTTTCGCTGCGGTGGCTGGGGATGATGACGCTGGCCTTCAGAGCGTCACCCCGTCCTTGAAGATGGCGATGCCCTGCGCACCGTTCACCTCGTTCTTCGCCAGCTCCTCGCCCGAGGCGACGCGCAGCACCTTCGCGGCGAACTGCTCGACGTCGGGATTCGACATCGCGTTCCAGTCGATCCAGTTCGGCTTCGCGGCCGCGAGCGTATCGTTCGTCGCGACCTTCAGCGTCGGGATCACGCAGCCGAACGGCGTACCGCGCCCCGTCGTGAAGAGGATCAGGTGCGCGCCCGCCGCCGCGAGCACCGTGGATGCGACGAGGTCGTTGCCCGGGCCCGTCATCAGCGTGAGCCCGTGCGCCTTCACGCGCTCGCCGTAGAGGAGCACGTCCTCCACCGGCGCGGAGCCGCCCTTCTGCACGCAGCCGAGCGACTTGTCCTCGAGCGTCGTGATGCCGCCGGCCTTGTTGCCGGGCGAGGGGTTCTCGTAGCAGACCTGGTTGTGCGACGTATAGTAGTCCTTGAAGCCGTTGATCATCCGGACGCACTTGTCGAAGATCGCCCGCGTGCGGCAGCGCTTCATGAGGAGCGTCTCCGCGCCGAACATCTCCGGCACCTCCGTGAGGATCGTCGAGCCGCCGCGCGCCGCGAGCCAGTCGCTGAAGCGCCCGACGAGCGGGTTGGCCGTCAGGCCGCTGAAGCCGTCCGAGCCGCCGCACTTGAGGCCGACGACGAGCTCCGACGCCGGCACGTCCACGCGCGCTTTCGGGCGCGCCGCGTCCAGCTCCTTCAGGAGCGCGAGGCCGCGTTCGTACTCGTCGCCGGGATCCTGCGCGCGCAGGAAGCGGAGGTTGAGGCCGATCTTCGCGCCGTCGACGTCCGTCGGGGCAAGGCCGAGCCGCTGCTTGAAGCTCTCGAGCGTGTTGTTCTCGCAGCCGAGCGCGACGACGAGCACGCCGCCCGCGTTCGGGTGACGCACGAAGTTCGCGAGCAGGTTCGCCGTCGTCTCGTGGTCCTGCCCCATCTGCGAGCAGCCGTAGGGATGCTGAAGCGAGAGGCCGCCGCACGCCTGCGCCAGCCGTTCGGCGAGGCGGTTCACGCAGCCGACGAGCGGAATGACCCACAGGTCGTTGCGGATGCCGATGCGCCCGTCGGGATGGCGGAACGCCTTGAAGAGCGGCGCGGGCCGGCGTTCCACGTCCGTGAAGTCCGGCTCGTACCGGTATTCCAGCACCTCGCCGAGGTTCGTCTTCACGTTGTGGACGTGGACATGCGCGCCCTTCGCGATCGGCTCGGTGGCGTGGCCGATCGGCAGGCCGTACTTGATGATGTTCTCGCCTGCCGCGATGTCGCGCAGGGCGTACTTGTGCCCGTCGGCGCGGATCTCGACGTTGTCCAGCGGATGGATGATCATGCCTTGAACCCGAAGTACTCGTTTGCGTTGTTGAAGGAGATGTCGCGGACGATGCCGCCGAGCCATTTGAGGTCGTTCGGCAGCTCGCCCTTCTCCACCTCCTCGCCGAGCTTCTGGCACAGGAGACGCCGGAAGTATTCGTGGCGGGTGTAGCTGAGGAACGAGCGGCTGTCCGTCAGCATACCGACGAAGTTGCCGAGCGAGCCGAGCGCCGCAAGCGCCTCGATCTGCTTGCGCATGCCGTCCTTCTGGTCGAGGAACCACCACGCCGCGCCGAGCTGGATCTTGCCGCGACAGGGCGCCTTCTGGAAGCAGCCCATCACCGTCGCGAGCATCTCGTTGTCCTTCGGGTTGAGCGAGTAGAGGATGCAGCGCGGCAGCGCGTCTTCGCGCTCGAGGCGGTCGAAGAGCCGGGCGAGGTTCTCCGTCACCGACCAGTCGCCGATGCAGTCGAAGCCCGTGTCCGGCCCCATCACGTCGTACATCGCGCCGTTCAGATCCCGCAGGCAGTTGTAGTGCAGCTGCGTCGTCCAGTTCGCCCGGCAGTCCGCCTTCAGGCCCTCGTACAGCCACGCGCTCTTGAACTTCAGCGCCTCCTCGGGCGTGACCGCCTTGCCGCCGCGCGCCTTCCTGAAGATGCGCGCGACCTCCGCCTCGGTGTAGGGCGCGGCGAAGATCTCGGTGATGCCGTAGTCGGAGACGACGCAGCCCGCCTGCGCGAAGAAGTCGTGGCGCTTGGCCATCGCCGCAAGGAAGTCGTCATACGTCTTGACCGCCATCCCCGCCGCCGCGCCGAGCCGGTCCATCCAGTCGTTCCAGACCTTCAGCGTCTCGATCTTCGACGCCTTGTCCGAGCGCCACGCCGGACGGATCTGCGTCGCGAACGGCTGTTGCGCGATCGCGAGGTGGTATTCGAGCGAGTCGACGGGATCGTCCGTCGTGCAGACGACGGCGACGTTCGACTTCTTCATGAGGCCGCGCGCCGAGAACCACTTCGCCTTCAGCTGCCTGTTGCACTTGTCGTAGATGCGCTTCGCGCTCGCGCCGCACAGCCGCTCGGTGACGCCGAAGTAGCGCGCGAGCTCCAGGTGCGACCAGTCGAAGAGCGGGTTCTTGACGAGCCGCTCCATCGTCTTCGCGAACGCCTCGAACTTCTCCCAGCCCGACGCGCAGCCGTCCGTGCCGCGCCCCGAGCAGAGGCGCTCGGCGAACCCGTTGGAGCGCATCTGGCGCCACTTGTAGTGGTCGCCGCCGAGCCAGACGTCGGCGATGTCGGTCCAGCGCCTGTCCTCGGCGATCTCCACCGGCGGCAGATGGCAGTGGTAGTCGATGATCGGCATCTTCTCCGCGTAGCCGTGGTAGAGCTCGCGCGCCGCCTTCGTCGTGAGCAGGAAGTCGGGATGGATGAACGGTTTCGCCTTCGTCGTCGCCATGTCGTTTTCTCCTTACTTGGACTTGATTTCCCTCGCGAGCGCCGCCGCGTCCGCCGCCAGCTTCTCGATGGCCGCCCAGTCGCCCGCCTTGATCGCGTCCTTCGGCGCGATCCAGGTGCCGCCGCAGCAGATGATCTCGGGCACGGCGAGGTAGTCGCCGACGTTCGACAGCTTCACGCCGCCCGTCGGCATGAACTTGACGCCCGTCCAGCGGAACGCGCCCAGGAGATCCTTGATGTACTTGACGCCGCCGGCCGATTCCGCCGGGAAGAACTTGACCATTTTGCAGCCGAGCGCGAGCGCCTGGCTCAGTTCCGAGGCCGTCGCCACGCCGGGGCAGAACGGCAGGCCGAGTTCGTTCGCCGCCTTGACGATCGCGGGATCGAACCCGGGCGCGACGCACGCCTCCGCGCCCGCCGCCTTCGCCGCCGTGAGCTGCTGTAGCGTCAGCACCGTGCCCGCGATGAGCCGCGCGCCGGGGACTTCCGCCTTGATCTTCGCGATCGCCTCCGCCGCGCACGCGGTGCGGAAGGTGACTTCGAGGACCGGCAGCCCCCCCTTCACGAGCGCCTGCGCGAGCGGCACCGCCTTGGTGAGGTCGTCGATGACAATGACGGGGATGATGCCCGCGTCGCCGAGAGTTTTGATCATGTCCATTGTTCTGATTTCCTTATGGTGGTTTTCCGGTCGGCAGCCCGCCGCGGACTTTGCCAGATGCCGCATATTTTACCAAAAACCGCGCCCTCGCGCACTACCCAGTTGGGTAGAGGATGAACCCCAAATCTTGAAGAGATACTTGGGAAGCATCATCGCGAAGCTTGTTTCTTGTTTTCAACGCAGAGGCGCAGAGAGATCACGATCATGCCCTGCGCCTCTGCGGCTCTGCGTTAAATAACAAACCGCCGCCGCCCACCAGAGGCACGGCAGCCAGCCGCAGTGAATCCACACCTCATCTGCCGTGGCTCAAGCGGCGCCAGTTTCTCCAAGCACCGCTTGATGTGAAGTTTTCGTTCTTAGTCAGAATGATGACAACAACGTCAGTCATGGCCGCTTCCGTTTCTTGAATTCTGCAACCGCAACTCGCATTTTTCACTGAATTTTGCAAGTGGCGGTTGCATTTTGTAAAAAGTTTTGCTATCATACCACGCATGAAGTACAAGAGACTCATCAATTGTCCCAGCGGAAGTTTCTTCCTTTTCGGTCCGCGCGGCACCGGAAAATCCACGTGGCTCACCGAGAAATTCCCCCATGCCCTGTACATCGATTTGCTGCGTGACGACATCAAGACCCGGTTGGAAGCCCAGCCGGAACGCTTGGCCGAACTGGTTGGCGGACATCCCGACGCCACAACGGTCATTATTGACGAAGTGCAACGCGTCAGCGCCCTTCTTCCGGTCGTGCATCGGCTCATCGAGCAGGACGGCGGGGCTCGGAGATTCATCCTGACGGGCTCCAGCGCGCGCAAGCTGAAGCGCAGCGGTGTGGATCTTCTCGCCGGACGCGCCGTCATCAACCGCTGCCACCCTCTCTTGGCGGCGGAAATGGGCAAGGACTTCAAACTGGAGGAGGCGCTTGTGCGCGGCATGATTCCGCTCGTCATCGCCTCCGACGACTGGAGGCAGACACTCGCCACCTACATGGCGATCTATGTCCGCGAGGAAGTCCAGTACGAAGGGCTTGTCCGCAATCTGCCGGCATTCGCGCGGTTTCTGGAGGCGATGTCCTTCTCGCACGGTTCGCTTTACTCGGCGACGGACATCTCCCGCGACTGCGGCGTGAGCCGGACGATGGTGGACGCCTACCTGGCGATTCTCGTCGATTTGCTGGTGGCCGCACGCCTGCCGCCGTTCACCCGGCGCGCGAAGCGTCGGCTCATCGGGCACGATAAGTTCTACTTCTTCGATGCTGGCGTGTTCCGCTCCATCCGGCCCAAGGGGCCGCTCGATTCGGCGGCCGAGATCGACGGCGCCGCGCTGGAGGGGCTCGTTTTCCAGCATCTCCAGACAACAATTGACTACGGCATGACAGGCGACACCCTGAGTTTCTGGCGGACGCACACGGGGCAGGAGGTCGATTTCGTCATTTATGGCGAAAACCGCTTTGACGCAATTGAAGTAAAAAATACGGACAAACTTTCTCCAAAGGATTTCTCCGGGCTCAAGGCATTCGCCACGGACTATCCCGAGGCGCGCCGCATTTTGCTCTACCGAGGAAGGGAACGATTGCTGCACAACGGCGTCCTCTGCGTCCCGGTGGACGAATTCCTGCGCGAGCTCAAGCCGCCGTGCTAAAATCTCGTCACGCCAGTCTTGACGAGCTTCACCGGATCGCCGCCGCTTAAACATCCTGCAAATCCCCCTTTGAAAGTTAGAATTGCACGATTTCATGCGCCTCGCAATCTCGCGGAAAGGTGTAATTTTCAGATTTGCAATGTCGCGGAAAGGTGTATAATCCCCATTGCACAAGATCGAACTGAACAAGGGGATGATTGTCGAGAATGCGGCCGCGCAGATGTTGACGGCAACCGGCCGTTCGCTTTATTTCTTCACGCGATACGACAAAAACAATGCCGACGAAAGAATGGACGACGTCAGATTTGAAGACGGGATCCTCTATCTGCCGCTGTACATGACGCCATTTCTCTGATCTGTCGCGCCTCAAGCGGCAATCCTCGCGGCGGGGTGCCCGGCCGGCCGCGCGCGCCCCAAAAGCGCAAGCGCGGTATTAGGCCGGATCGCCGCGACGCTTGGAAGCAATGTGTCTACAATTTGCAGTAGAGCCCCTTTTTCTTCTATGTCCTTGCGCCCTGTCTACACCGGCCGGGACCAAAGGTTACACTGCATCCGTTTACAAGCGGGCGGACCTCCGGCCGTGCCGGGGGTCCGCCCTTTGTGCCTGTGCCTGAAGCATCAGTTGCCAGACGGAGCGTCCTCGATCGTGACACCAACCTTGTAGAAGCCTGCGCCGGCGTTAGCGGGCGTGAAGCCTTCGGCCTCGGTTTTGCTGTCGAGTTCGTAGGTGGCCGCGACGAGCCATGTGGCGTTTGCATTGAGCGACGTGCTCTCGTAGACTGTGAGCGTCACCTTGTAGGCGTCTTTCGCATTCGCATCGAGCGAGACGACCACCTTGCCGCCCTTCACCTCGATCGTGGGCGTCACGTCCTTCGCGACTTCGCCGGTCGTTTCATCGAGGAGGCCGAGCGCGTAGGCCTGGGCGTAGGTCATTCCGCTCGTCGTTCCCTCGACCGTGTCGGTGAGCGCCTTGCCCTTCAGCACGGTGTCGAGCGCTTCCTGCACCGCAGTGTCGATCGTGAACGACTTGCCGTCTTCGCCGCCGTCGAAGCCGGATGCCACCGCAAGCGTGTAAACGCCATCTGCAGGGCCATTCCACACATAGCCTTCGGGGATCGTCAGCGTGTTGGCGGCAGAGGTGATTTCGCCATAGGTCTCAGAGCCGTTCTCCTTGAGGATAATCACCGTACCGGTCACAGTAGCACCACTTGCGACACTGACTGTTGCGGGCTGCTGGTAGGACTTGTTGCCAACAGCAGCAATCGCATAGCCCACCGTCGAGGTGCCGTTCTGGTTCGACTGGGTGTAGCTAGGCGTACCCGTAGCGGTGATTTGTGCATTAGCACCCACCGTCACAGTACCAGCCTTGACCTCAATACCGCCGGGTCCTGTCACCTTTCCGTTGATCACGGTCGTGCCGGTCTGCGGATTGTAGATTGCGTAATCCTGCGTCGCCGAAACCGTGCCGTTAACAGTAACTTCGCTGCCGCCGGCCGCCGTGTTGTACTTCGCGAGACCATTGCCGGAAATCGCCGCCTGATTGCCAGTAACGGCAACAGTGCCGTTGATTACCACAGTCTGCTTCATCGTGCCGAAGTAGGTAATACCATAGCAGTAATCAGAGGTGACCGTCACATTCTCACCGAGCGTGAAACTCGTCACAGCCGTGTCGCTTCCAACGCGGATGACAGAACTGGAGGAGGCGAGCTTCGTCCCCTGCGTTACGACGGTGGAAATCGTTCCGGTGCCGGTGAATGCAACCGTACCGGCCGTCACATGGAACGCACGGCAGTCCGTAGCCGTCACCTTCTTCCCGTTGAGGTCAAGCGTTACCGACTTGGAGATGGTCTGAGTCTCGGTCAACGCGACGTCGGCAAGGAGGATGATCGTGCTGCCTTCAGCCGCACCATCAACAGCCGCCGCAAGCGAGGTGTACTTCGTGTCGCCGATCTTCGCGACGGCGGCTGCCGCCGTGTAGGTCGTCACGGTGCCAGATGTGGAGGTGGTGAGAACAAGACCTTCCGCCGCCGTGACAGTCGCAGTGGCAAGTGCCTCGTCGAACGAAATCGAGCCAGGGTCGGTGAAGGCGTATGTCGCCGTCGCCGTCGGCCCCATCACCTTGTAAGTGTTGCCAGCGGCGAGGGCGTCATCCGCGACGAAGGTCGCGACATTGCCATCGACCGTGGCGAAATTGAGGCCAGGGGTGGCAGCACCATGATAGGAAGCGACACGCGCATCGCCCTTGTTCACGCCCTGAAGCGTGACCGTATTATTATTGTGCTTAAGGAAGCGACCGACTGTCGTCTCGCAGTCCGCGATTGTGGTATTGAGGCCAACATAGCCAACGATAGCACCATACTCGCTGTTCGAAGAACCAGTCGTCTGCGTACCGTTGTTCTGGCAGTTGCGAATCGTGACGGCCGCGCCAGTCTGCGTAATCATAGCGATACCGCCGCACTTGTTGTTGGCAAGCGAGGTCATGTTGACATTGTTCGTGCAGGAATCAACCGTCGTGCCAGATGTGGTGTAGCCGACGATGCCGCCGAAGCCCTTCGAGCAGGAAACCGTGCCTTCGAGAGAGGTCAGATTCTGGAGCGTCGAGTTCTTGGCAACACCGACGAACGTCGCGCCAGACTCCTTTGTGCTAGCGGTCGTATCTGCTGCAAACAGAGCTCCAGCATACTGTATCTTGAGGTTCTTGATGGTCGCACCATAGGTGGAGTTGAAGAAGCCGCAGTAGTCGAGACCGCCGCCCTGCATCTGGAAGTTGGAAATGGTATGGTTCCCGCCGTCATACGTTCCAGTGAACGCACCATTGTTAAATTCAGCTTTAGCAACAATGTCCTTGCCGTTCTGGATGCCAATGCCCGGCCAGGCAACATCGAGAGCGATGTCGGCGGTCTGGCGGTAATTGTAAGCGCGCGCGGCGGGAGTGGTCGCAACGGCCTGCTGGAGAGCGACGAGGTCGGCAGCCGACTTGATTTCGAACGGATGCTCAGGCGAGCCGTCCATTTCGGTCTTGCCGTCGGCGAAGGTCAGCGTGGCGCCGGCAAGAGCCTTTTCGAGCGCCTTAGTGTAATCGGTGAAATGCTGTTCGGGATCATCGCCTACCTTCGCAACCCAGCCAGTCGGAGCACCGCCGAAGGGATTGGTCGTTCTCGCGACGAAGTTGTCCACCTTGCCGGTTCCCGAGAGCGTCATCTTTCTGACGGAATTGCTGTCGGTCACGCGGCTCGTGAACGAATCGGTGCCGCCCTCCGTCTCCGCCAGAACGCCATTGACGTAAACCTTGAACTTCTTGATCGTCTCGTCGTTCACCGTTTCATCCACGGACACGATGGTCAGACGATACCACGTGTCTTCCGCGATGGTGGTCGTCGTGACGTTTGTGGCGTTCGCGTCCACCACGACGAGCTTTCCGTCGGAATTCGCGCCGGCGGAATTCGCGAAAACGACGAGTTTCTCGGTCCCGTCGAACTCGTCTGGGACGTCCGCGTATTTGAACTGCATGACGGCATCGACGCATGAGACGCCGTTACCCGCGAGAAGTTCCTCGTCGACGTCGTCATCGAGACTCCTGTAGTAATCGCCGTAGCCCTCAAAATCATACGGAGCCGCAAGCGAAGGTTTGTCGTTGTCGTACGCGGCACGATAGGAAGAGTCTTCAAAATCTTCCCTTGCCGTAATCTCGGCGAAACCAAGCGCGGCCGTCGCCGCCGTCGCCAATGCCGTCAGTAGTTTTTTCATCGACTTCTCCCTTCTTGTTAGGTTGTCCCGACAGACCCTCCCGCCGAGCATGCGCATATGATAGCATATTATCGTATCCCCCGCAAGGGGGAAAAGCAAAAAAATTCCCCCGCAAGGGGGAAGCGCAAAAAATTAAAAAACATCCCTTCGGCCGAAGGGATGTTTCGATTTGAAGGACGGTTGCCTTTTCGGTCAGCGGTCCACGCGGGCGGAGCCGCCGCCCACGAGCTTTTCGACGTCGGCCTTCGTCGCCATCGACGTGTCGCCGGGCGTCGTCATCGCCAGCGCGCCGTGCGCCGCGCCGTAGTTCACCGCCTTCTCGGCGTCGTCGAACGTCATGAAGCCGTAGACGAGGCCCGACGCGAACGAGTCGCCGCCGCCGACGCGGTCGTAGATCTCGAGGCCCGGGCGCGGGATCGACTGGTGCAGCTCGCCCTTGTACCAGCAGATCGCCGACCAGTCGTTGATCGTCGCGGACTTGACCGAGCGCAGCGTCGTCGCGACCGCCTTGAAGTTCGGATAGATGCCGACCGCCTTCTCGATCATCTTCCGGAAGCCCTCGATGGGGAGCGTCGTCAGGTTCTTGTCCACGCCCTCGACCTCGATGCCGAGCGCGGCGGTGAAGTCCTCCTCGTTGCCGATCATGACGTCCACGTACTTCGCGATCTCCCGGTTGACCGCCTGCGCCTTCGCGTTGCCGCCGATGGACTTCCAGAGGCTCGCGCGGAAGTTGAGGTCGTAGCTCGTGACGGTGCCGTGCTTCTTCGCGGCCTTCAGCGCCTCGATGACGACATCCGCCGTCGTTTCGCTGAGCGCGGCGAAGATGCCGCCCGTGTGGAACCACCGCACGCCCTCCTTTCCGAAGAGCTGGTCCCAGTCGATGTCGCCCGGCTTGAGCTGGCTGACGGCGGTGAGGCCCCGGTCGGCGCAGCTGCGCGCGCCGCGGCAGCCGTAGCCGCGCTCGACGAAGTTGAGGCCGTTGCGCACCGTGCGGCCGATGCCGTCGTACGGCACCCACTTGATGTGGCTCGTGTCGACGCCGCCCTGAAGCATGAAGTCCTCGACAAGCCGGCCGACGGGATTGTCCGCGAACGCGGTGACGGCCGTCGTCTTCAGCCCGAAGCAGCGCCGCAGGCCGCGCACGACGTTGTACTCGCCGCCGCCTTCCCACACCTTGAATTCGCGCGTCGTGTGGATGCGGCCGTCGCCCGGATCGAGGCGGAGCATGATTTCACCGAGGCTCGCGGCGTCCCACATGCAGGACCCGGCGGGCTTGACGTTCAGACTTTCGTTCATTTGTCGTTCCTTTGTTGATTCTGCTGGAAAAGTCAATCAGTCTGGCGCATATTGTATCATAAAATCCAGCGCGCGGCACTACCCGTTCGGGTATTTTCCCCGGCGGCGGCGCGGCACTTCTGCCGCGGAAACAAAAAACGGCGCGCGGGGAAAGCCGTGCGCCGAGGGGGGAATTAAATATGCGCATAGTATAGCATTTCGGCCGGGCGGATTTTATTCATTTGCGAATCAATTATTTATCCAATTGCGCAACACCGCCGCTTTTTGATATACTCGGTTTCTAGAAGTCTAGAATCCTAGAAGCTCGCCATGGACACCATTCTCTTCTTTCAACGCAACGATACCTATGCCGCCCGCCTCCGGCTGGAGGGCCTGAGCGCGTTCGCCCGCGAGATCGGCTGGCACGTGCAGGTCTACACCGAGCGCTTCGATCGCGCCGCGCTCGACGAGGTGCTCGACTTCTGGCGGCCCGTCGGCACCGTGCTCAGCGTCAACGACCGCCAGAGCGAATTCGACGCCTCGCTCTTCGACCCCGCGCGCACGATCCTCCTGGACTGCTTCCCGCCGCACCGCATCGCCCGCGCCTTCTCCGGCGTCTTCACCGACTCGCCCGCCGCAGTGGAGCTCGCCGCGCGCGAGCTCGCCGCGAAGGACTGCCGCGATTACGGTTTCGTGCCGTGGTCCGTCCCCTATGCATGGAGTGAAAACCGCCTCAACCACTTCGCGTCGCTCCTCGCGCGGCTGCACCGCCGCCTCCACGTCTTCGCGCCGTCGCGCGAAGGACTCGCCGTCAAGGAGACGCAGCGCGAGCTCATCGCATGGCTCCGCGCGCTGCCCAAGCCGTGCGGCATTCTCGCCGCCAACGACCGCGCGGCCGACAACCTGCTGACGGCCTGCCTGCTCGCGCACGTGTCGGTGCCGTTCGAGTGCGCAGTCGTCGGCGTGGACGACGAGGTCACCGTCTGCGAGGGGACGAATCCCACTCTTTCGAGCGTGCGGCTCGACTTCAAGGAATCGGGCTACCGCGCGGGCGCGCTCCTCGCGGAACTCGTCGCGGGACGGCTCGCCGCGCGCACCGCCGTCACCGTGCCGCCGCTCGGGCTCGTCCGCCGCAACTCGTCGCGCACCTTCCTCCGGACGGACCGCTTCGCGCTCACCGCGTCCGAAGTCATCCGCGCCAAGGCGTGCGACGGCCTGTCGGCGCGCGATGTGCTCGCGGTCTTCCCCTGCTCGCGGCGGCTCGCGGAAATCCGCTTCCGCAACGCGACGGGCCATTCGGTGCTCGACGAGATCCGCGCCGTGCGCCTCGAGCGGGCGAAAAAGCTCCTGCGCAATCCGCAGTGCGACCTGGCGGCGGTCGCGAACCTCTGCGGCTACGCCTCGACGCCGACGTTCGCGCGCATCTTCAAGGCCGCGACGGGGATGACGATGTCGGCGTATCGTCGCTCGGCGCGGACAGCTCGCTGAGAATCGCGACGACGACCTGCGTGACGTCGTTCGTGCCGACCGTCCAGCGGCCGTCCGCCCGCTGGGCGGAGACGAGCGCGATCGCGAGCTGCGTCGCATCGGCCGGCACCGCGTTCGTCGGCGCGCGCGCGAGCGCGTGGTCCACCTCGTTCTGGACCGACGGCTCCAGGACGTCGGGCGAGACGAGCGGCTGCGCCGCGATCGTCAGGGCGAGGAGGAGAAACTTCACTTCGCGGCCTCCAGCGTGTTCCACAGGAGCATTGTGATCGTCATCGGACCGACGCCGCCGGGAACCGGCGTGATCGCGCCCGCGACGGCCGCGCACGATTCGAAGTCGGCGTCGCCCACGAGCCGGAAGCCCTTCGGTCGCGTCGCGTCGGGGATGCGGTTGACGCCGACGTCGATCACGACCGCGCCCGGCTTGAGCATGTCGCCCGTGAGCGTCCCGGGCCGGCCCGCCGCGACGACGACGATGTCGGCGGTGCGCGTGAACGACGCGACGTCGGGCGTCCCCGTGTGGCAGAGCGTGACGGTCGCGTTCGTCTCCTTGCGCGCGAGCAGCACCGCGACGGGCTTGCCGACGATGTTGGAGCGGCCGATCACGACGGCGTGCTTCCCCTTCACGTCCATGCCCGAAAATTCGATCAGCTTCAGGATGCCGTGCGGCGTGCACGGCAGGAAGCACTTCTCGCCGATGAGCATCTTGCCGACGTTGACGGGCGTGAAGCCGTCGACGTCCTTCTCGGGCGCGATGGCGTCGATCACCGCCTTGTCGCGGATGTGCTTCGGCACGGGCAGCTGCACGAGGATGCCGTGGATCGCGGGATCGGCGTTGAGGCGTTTCACGAGCGTGACGAGCTCCGCCTCGGTCGTCGTCTCCGGCAGGCGGATTTCGCGCGAGTACATGCCCGCCTCCGCGCACGCCTTCTCCTTCGCGGTCACGTAGCTCACGCTCGCGGGGTTGTTCCCGACGAGGATGACCGCGAGGCCGGGGACGATGCCGCGCGTCGCCTTCAGTTCCTGGACGCCCGCCGCGATCTCCGCGCGCAGGTTCGCCGCCAACAGCTTTCCGTCGATGATCTTCATGCCGCGTAGTATATCAAAAAACAAAGCGCGGCAGATCTGCCGCGCTCCGTGTGCGGGACGCCGCCCGGCGCCCGTCGTCCGCCGCTTACTTGAAGTAGCGGTCCAGAAGGCCCTGAAACGCCTTGCCGTGGCGCGCCTCGTCCTTCGCCATCTCGTGGACGGTGTCGTGGATCGCGTCGTAGCCGAGCTCCTTCGCGCGCTTGGCGATCGCGAGCTTGCCGGCGGTCGCGCCCGCCTCGGCGTCGGCGCGGCGGCGGAGATTCTCCTTCGTGGAGTCGGTGACGATGTCGATCGTCTTGCCCAGGAGCTCCGCGAACTTCGCCGCGTGCTCGGCCTCCTCGAACGCGATGCGCTTGTACGCCTCGGCGACCTCGGGATAGCCTTCGCGGTCCGCCTGGCGCGACATCGCGAGGTACATGCCGACCTCGGTGCATTCGCCGGCGAAGTGGTCCTTGAGACCCTGCGTCACCTCGGGATCGTCGACGATGCCGTCGCCCACGTGGTGCTCGCAGACGAATTCGCGGCCGCCCTTCGCCTCCTGCTTGAGGAACTTCGCGCCCGGCACGCCGCACTGGGGGCACTTCTCCGGCGCCGCGGCGCCTTCGTACACATACCCGCAGACGGGGCAAACCCATTTAGCCATAGTTGTCTTCCTTTCGTTTGTGTTGCTTGAAACAGATGCGGCAAAGTATACCAAAGCGCCCCGCCCGCGTCAATCAGTTTGCCGCCGCCAACATTCGCGCCGGTCAGCGCGCGTATCTGAAGTCGATCGGCGGGTTCGCCGCGCGCCACGCCTCCACGTCGGCGGCCAGCACCTCGATGGCCTTGTCGAGCTGGCGGTCGAACCCCTTGTCGAGGTCGCCCGGCAGGTCGTCCACCTCCACGTCCGGCTTCGCACCGTGGTTCTCCATGTCGGTGCCGTCCAGCAGGAACCAGCCGTAGCGCGCGTCGCGGAACGAGCCGAGGTCGAGGAGCGGATTGTCGTACGTGCCGATCACGCCGCCGCCCGTCTCGCGTCCGACGAGCTTGCCGCGCTTGAGCGTCTTGATCGCGTGCGAGAAGATTTCGCCGTTCGAGGACGTGTTCTCGTTCGCCAGGACGACGATCGGCTTCGACCAGACCGGCCGCCCCCAGTAGCCGAAGAGGTAGCCCGCGCCGCACTGGCGCGAGACGGCGCGCGAGTGGTCGCCGCCGAGGAGAATCTGGAGCATCTGGTCGGCCGTGAAGCCGCCGAGGTTGTTGCGCACGTCGATGACGAGGCCGTCGCGCCCGTAGCCCTCGGAGAAGACCTCGTGCTGGAAGGTCCAGAAGCTCGCCCAGTTCATCTCGTCGATGTTGAGGTACCCCAGCCGCCCGTTCGACAGCTCGTGCACGCGCGCGCGCTTCGCCTTCAGCTCCGCGGCCGCCACGAGCGTGCGCGCGTCGGCGAAGGAGCACGACGTGATCACGACCGTCTGCGCCGCGCCGCCCGTGCGCCGGAACGTCACGCGCACCTTGCGGTTCGCCGGGCCGTTGAGGACGCTCGTCGGGTCGATGCCGCCGCCGACGCTCACGCCGTCGATCGCGATCACCACGTCGCCCTTCTGGATGTCGAAGCCGTACCGGTCGGCGGGCCCGCCCGGCACGACGTCCTTCACCACCCAGCCGTCGGGCGCGCGCTCGCGCTCGAACCGCAGCCCCAGGTGCGCCGTCTGCTCGTCCCACGCGCCGAGCTCCGTCTTGCGCGACCACTCGCGGCGCGAGTTGTCGTTCATGTAGAAGCCGAGGTGCGACGAGTCGAGCTCGCCGAGGACCATGTTCATGAGGCGGATGAAGACGGAATACGACGTCGCGTGGCGGATCGGCTGAAGGAAGCGGTTGCCGACCGCCGGCCAGTCCGCGCCGTGCGTATTCGGATCGTAGTAGAGGTCGCGGATGCGCGCCCATGCCGAGCGGAACGCCAGCTCCTGGTAGTCCTCGTAGACGGTGTTCTGGTAGACGTTGAACGTCAGCTGCCGGTCGTTGATCGCCGGGCGCCGGTTGACGATCCAGAGGATCCGGTCGCCCTTCTTCACCCACGCGCGCGGCACGCCGGTGCAGTCGAAGAGCTTTTTCGGCGTCAGGCGGTCGGGGATGCGGACCGTATCCGTCTTCTGCCCGGCGGCGGCGTACGCGATCGTGCGCGAGTCCCAGCAGAAGAACGGCAGCGCGCAGTCGACGGCGAGCGTGCGCACGCGCTCGGCGAGGTCGGCGAAGTCGGGGGCGAATTCCTGCGCGTCGTCGAGATGGGCGCTCGGCAGCTCCAGCCCCGCGTAGCGCGCGGGATCGACGGCGTTCTCGCGGATGACCGTGCGCGCGCGGTCGTAGTCGTGGACGTAGGTTTCCACCTCCTCCAGCGCGCGGTCGAGATAGACGTAGCGCAGGTAGCGGCCGTTGCCGATCTCCGGCAGCTCCGAGACGAACGCGATCATCTTGCCGTCGGGGCTCCATGCCGGCGCGCCGTCGTACTTGAAGTTGCGCGACAGGTTGTAGGGCGCGCGCGTGCCGTCCGTCGAGAGGATCCAGACGTCGTAGTTGGCGAACTCGTCGGCCAGCTCGGCGGCGACCCACCGGCCGTCGGGACTCCACGCGTACGCGCCGCCCGCCGTCGCGTTCGGGCCGCGGCAGATGACGGTGCCGTTGGTGTCCGCGAAGGTGAAGACGCCGTTCGGGTCCTGCCAGGCGAGGCGCGAACCGTCGGGCGAGATGTTCAGCGCCTCGCGGTGCCCGCCGGCGGTGACGATGGGCGTTTTGCGGAAGGAGGCGTTCTCCCACCAGGGCTTCTGGGGATCCTCCGGCTCGGCCTTGATCACGACCACGTTGTCGCCGCAGTCGGACAGGTAGTAGAGCGCACCGCCGTCGGGCGAGAAGACGCACTCGCGCTCGTGCGTGCCCGTCTCGCCGTGCACGAGCGTCGGTTCGCAGATGACCGTATCCATCACATAGAGGTCGCCGCCCGTCGTGAACGCGATCTGCGTGCCGTTGTCGCAGAACGTCACGTCGCCGTCGCTGTCGTTGTTCCAGCACGAGTCGTAGCGGCGGCGCTTGGCGGCGCCGCGCTCGACGTAGCCCGCGCCGGGCCGCAGGATGATGCGCTCGGGCGCCACCGACGGGTTGGTCGGGTCGAAGCGCCAGAAGTCGAACTTCTGGCGGAAGACGAGCGTGCGCCCGTCCGCCGACAGCGACGGCTGGAAGACGTGGTCGTCGGTGAAGAAGGTCAGCTGCGTCTCCGCGCCGTCGGCGAGGTTGTGGTACCACACGTTGCGCGCGCCGCCCTTCGCGTCGAGGTAGTAGAAGCCCGCGCCGTCGGGCCGCCAGATCGGGTTGCGGCAGTCGCTCTCGTGGAGGACCATCGGCAGGAACTCGCGCGTCGCCGTCTTGAACATCCAGATCTGCCCCGCCGAGGACGAGCGCGAATGCGGCCGCTTGCGGTAGAGCTCGTCGCCGCGCCGCGTGAAGAGGATCGATTCGCCGTCGGGCGACATCACAGGATCGGACGCCGCCACGTCGAACGGGATCTCCTCCGCGCGCCGCGCGTCGGTCTGCACGATGACGATGCGCGCGCACGTCTTCGGCCCCGAATCGTCGCGGTAGCCCTGGCAGAGCAGGCGCTTGCCGTCGGGGCACCACGCGCGCGGAAAGGTGACCTCGGAGTGGTAGGTGAGCTGCCGGATCGAATCGTTGACGACGTCGAACTCGAAGACCTTCATGCCGCCGTCGCGGTCGGAGGCGAACGCGACCTTCGTGCCGTCGGGCGACATCACCGGCCACGAGTCCGCCGCGCGCGAGGTGCCGAGCCGCCGCGCGTAGCCGCCACGCACCGACGCGATCCAGAGGCTGTCGTTCCATTCGAACGCAAAGCTCGTGCCGTCGCCGTTCACGCTCGGCACGGAGCCGAGATAGATGCGCGACCAGTCCTCGGCCGGATCCGGCGCATCACCTGCGGCGCGGAGCGCGGCCGCGCACAGCGCCCCCAGCGCGAGCGTGCGCATCCAACGATTCGTCTTCATTCCCATGCAGTTCCCCTTGTTTGAAAAAGATGGGGATAGTATATCAAAAATCCCGCGCGAGGCGGGATTTTCGATGCGGGAGCGCACGGCGGCCGGTCACTTCGCGTTGTCGTAGTGGCGCGCGATCGCCTCGTAGCCCGCCATCATGTTCTCGGGCAGCCGGCCGTAGAGCTTGTAGTAGTCGCAGACGACCGGCAGGCACCGCGTCTTCCACTTCGCGATCGTGTTGAGCGCGATCGACGCGAGCTTGTGGTGCGCGAACGGGTTGGTGAAGCGCTCGACGATGGAGTTCGCGTAGTCGGTCTTCTCCGCGTCGGGCAGGTTGACGGTCGGGTAGATCTCCTCGAACAGCACCTTCTTCAGGAACGCCGCGCCCTCGGGATCGGTCACGACCTGGGCGACCTCCTCGAAGCCGCGCTCGAGGCCCCAGTAGACGATCGTCGTGTGCGCCGCGTTGAGGAAGCGCACCTTGCGCGTGCGGTAGGGCTGCATGTCCGGCGTGTAGACGACGTTGACGCCCGCCTTCTTCAGCGGCAGTTCCGCCTCGAGGTCGAAGCCGGCCGGCGTCTCGACGACGAAGAAGTGGAACGGCTCGCCGCAGACGAGCACGTCGTCCTTCTCGCCCAGCTGCTCGGCGTAGCGCGCGGCCGATTCGGGATCGGGGCGGCCCGCGACGATGCGGTCGACGAGCGTGGAGCAGAAGACGCAGTCCTTCTCGATGTACGCCTTGAGCGCGGCCGTGTCGCCCGGCTCGTCCGCGAGGTGCTGGAGGACGCACTTCTTCAGGTTGTCGCCGTTGTGCTCGATGAGCTCGCACGGGATGAAGACGAGGCCGGGGAGCCCCGCCGCCTGGCGCGCCTTGACGAGCCGCAGCACCTTGGCCGGGAACGTGTCCGCGCCCTTGACGTACTGGATGCCCGCCTCGGTCGTGTTGGAGACGACGAAGCGGAGCGCCGGCAGCGTCGCGTACTTCTCGATGTTCGCGGGCAGGTCGACGCCCTTGACGCACGTAATCTCCTCGATCGTCTCGACCTTCTCGCCGTTCATGAAGCCCCGGAGGCACGTGTGGTAGCGGCCGCCGCGGTCGTTGAGGATCTTCGCGGGCACGCACAGCTCGTCGCCGATGGGCTGGATGATCTGGACCGCGCCGTCGAACCCGGCGGCGTCGTTCATCTTCTGAACCATCCAGTCAATGAAGCAGCGCAGGAAGTTGCCCTCGCCGAACTGCAGAATCTTCGTTTCCATTTTTGATCGTCCTTTTTTGGAGTGAATGAAAAATCGCGAATGCCGTTGGATGAATAGTTTATCACAAATCCGGCCGTCCTGTACTGCCCATTCGGGTACTGCTAGAATTCTAGCCCCGCTTCCAGCAGTAAATGCACTTTTGTCGTTCGTTTACCCTCCGTAAAGATTGGCTGTTGTTGATGGTGAAGGTAAATCCCTCACTCCCTCCCCGGGGAGGGAACGCGCGTTTACTTTTGGGAAAGCCCACCCTGGGCGGATTCATAAACTCCGAGCAGCAGGGCTCTCGCTACCGCTCCGCAGAATCACATTTGCTTCGCGCCAAACATTCTCGTTCCGCTGGACGATCCGTTCCATCTTTGAGCTGGAGGAAGTTTCCTCCAGACCTCCTCTACGGCGCCGACATGGCCACCAACAGACGTCAACACATAGTAACCAAGATTTGATATACCGTTGCCGACATGAGGCTAAAAGACGATCCAAAAGCCTACGCTATCATGGGCTGTGCCATGCGGGTTCACGACACCTCTATCATGTGATCAACTCCGACGGTTGGGGCTCTCGCGCAGACGCTTGCGCGCTCTGCGGGTTCGGCTTCGCCGAATCTACCCTCCGCTTCGCTTCGGTGCATTCCCGCTTCACTGCTTCGCGCTTTTCAACCACGGTCAATTGACTCCATTCACAGTTTTTATAGCGGCCTTCGGCCGATTTATGCGACGCAGTCGCATCCCAAAACACTTCTGCCGATACATATACAGTCGTTGTGAAGTGCAAAGCTGCGGAGCGTTAGCG
>Ga0256405_10002180_pt1 | contig 46967 bp, 38 predicted proteins | sample RumenRJG_02DNA_FD_189096 | JGI IMG/M metagenome (GOLD analysis project Ga0256405, IMG submission 189096) | Bovine rumen microbial communities from Lethbridge, Alberta, Canada - RJG_02 | ecosystem: Host-associated > Mammals > Digestive system > Stomach > Rumen | place: Canada: Alberta... | reverse complement strand
GAAGAGTACAAGGTAGATAGGTCAGAGGTGGAAGTGCAGTAATGCATGGAGCTGACTGTCACTAATCGATCGAAGGCTTGATCAAGGACGTCATTCCATCGGAAATCTGTATGAAGTTTTGAAGGTATGTAAATGCCAAGCGTTTTTCGCTTGGTTTTTTTATGAATATCTAGTTATGCAATTAGTTGGGTTAAGGGGATTTAAATTTATATATAGTGCTTGACACTGGAAGCAAAGTCCTTTAAACTACTAGATGTTGTGTGACAATATTTAGGGCTATAGTTCAGTTGGTAGAACGTTGGTCTCCAAAACCAAATGTCGAGGGTTCGAGTCCTTCTGGCCCTGTTAACCGGTGAGTTGATTCACCGGTTATTTTTTTGAAAAAATACGATAAATGGAAACTGTTTTTCTTGAAAACGTTTCCAAAACGTGTTATATTATTTCCCAGTGCGATGATTATATCAACGTACTGTAATATATGTGGCAGTGGACATTCTTTATCTTCGTTCCAAGCTACCGAAAGGAGTTCTATTTATGAAGAAATTTACTATTATGCTGAATTCACCGGAAGATGCACAAGAGTTTGTAAATGCTGCATCACGTTGTGATTATGATATTGATCTAGAGAGCGGTGCTGTAGCTATTGATGCGAAGTCATTATTAGGTGTTATCACAATGGGAACAAAGCGTATTATGCGCGTTGTTTGCCACGAAGCTGATCCTACATTTATTCAGACTGTAAATAAGTTTGCTGTATCTGCATATTAATTGATATTTTATAGCTTACAATATAGCTTTTTAAGATCGATTTGTTTTGAGTTAGCGGGTTTCTTTTCTTCTATTTGAAGTTTATGAAGCTGCGCTGGCTCTTTTTTTATAGTATGGTATGATACTTGTACGAAAGACATCATTCCAATGAAAAACGATATGCACCATGAATATGAAATTAAATCTTAATACAAATGAAGACCAAAGGTCTTCTATACATATTTCTGTTCGGAATCTCGTGGAATTTCTTCTCCGATCCGGAGACATCGATGATCGAGTTGGCTCTCGAGACCCCTATAAGTCCATGCAGGCGGGGACCAGGATTCATCGGAAGATTCAGAGAAAAATGGGTTCTGATTATCATGCAGAGGTGCCATTATCTACGAGTGTAGATATGGGAGATTATGACATTGTTATCGAGGGAAGAGCAGATGGCGTCTTTTATCGGACTATTCCTGTAGAACAGGGATTGGGGTCGAATCTTACCTTATCGGATGAGATGAATGTTGATGACTTTGAGATTCCATATGGGATTGATGAAATCAAGGGTGTTTATCTGGATGTTCAGGCCATGGAGGAACCGATTGAGGTTCACCTGGCTCAGGCCAAAGTCTATGCCTATATTATTGGTTTACAGAATCGACTTGAAGAACTGACGGTTCAGATGACGTACTGCAATTTAGATGATGAGGATATTCGGAGATTTCGATTCGAATATTCTTTTGATGAATTACATGAGTGGTTTTCGAATCTGATTTCTCAGTACAAGAAGTGGTCGGATTTCCAAATAGAATGGAAGAGAGAATCCTTGGATTCTATACATGCTTTGGAATTCCCGTACGACTATCGGCCAGGGCAAAAAAGACTGGCAGGTGATGTCTATCACACAGTGCAGGAGCATAAGATTCTTTTTATTCAGGCGCCAACTGGTTCGGGTAAGACGCTTGCAACGATTTTCCCTACATTGAAGGCTGTAGGGGAAGGATTATGCCAGCGTTTATTTTATCTCACCTCTAAGAATGTTACGAAAAAAGTTGCCTTGGATACCTATCAGCTATTGATGGAGAAGGGCTATCGAGGTAAAACCGTTGATATCACTGCAAAGGATCGAGTTTGTCCGCTAGAGGAGAGACAGTGTAATCCGGATCATTGCCCTTATGCGAAGGGCCACTTTGACCGTGTAAATGATGCAGTTTATGATTTATTGACCACAGAAGATCTATATACCATGGACCGTATTCAGGAGTTCGCTGAGAGTAGAAATGTATGTCCATTTGAGTTTAGCCTGGATCTATCCAATTGGTGCGATAATATCATTTGCGACTATAATTATGTGTTTGACCCAACCGCCTACTTAAGGCGTTTTTTTGCAGAAGGAGAGCGAAACGATTCTGTTTTCCTAGTGGACGAGGCGCATAATTTAGTGGACCGGGGTCGACGGATGTATTCTGCAAGCCTCATTAAGGAGGATTGCCTTCGTATTAAGAAGATTCTTAAGGACAAAAGTAAGAAGACCGCTACACAATTAGATCGAGTGAATCGAGTCCTTTTGGAATGGAAGAAAAACTGTAGCAAGATCCTGATTCTTCCGGAAATTGATGAGTTTGTTTTTAAATTAATGAATCTTGCTTCGGAGATGGAGAAGTTCCTGGAGAATCGAATTCCATTTCCTGAGAGAGATGATGTGGTGGAGTTCTACTTTAATCTTCGAAACTTCCTAGATCGAACGGAGGAGTTAGACCAGAGATATAAGATTTTCTGCGACTATACAGATGATGGCGAGTTTCGAATTAATCTCTTTTGCATGGATCCATCTCGACAGTTGCAGGAACGTTTGGACCGAGGAGTAGGTACGATTTTCTTCTCCGCAACCTTCCTGCCAGTTCGCTATTACAAGAATCTACTTTGTACAGAAGAAAATCCTTACGCTGTATACGCGGATACGGTTTTTCAGCCAGAGCAATCCGCGGTCCTTATTGGTCGAGATGTTACAACCCGCTACACACAACGCTCCCTTGGGATGTATAAGACCTATGCAGATTACTTGTATCACATGATTCAAGGGAAGACAGGGAATTACATGGCTTTCTTCCCATCCTATAAGTTCTTGGGAAATGTATACCAAGCTTTTATGGACAGCTATGAGCTTACAACGGATGTCATCGTACAATCCTCTGGCATGCGTGAGAAAGATAGAGATGAATTTCTGACAGCTTTTGAAGAGGAACATGAAAAGGGCTTGCTTGGATTCTGCGTTATGGGAGGATTATTTGCGGAAGGAATTGATCTTACAGCTGAACGATTGATTGGAGCTGCAATTATTGGAACGGGTTTGCCTCAGGTTAATCCAGAACAAAATATTCTAAAAGACTATTTTGATCAGCCAGAGGATACTGAGAGCGGAAGTACTGGTGAGGGATTCTCATATGCCTATACCTATCCTGGAATGGCTAAGGTGTTGCAAGCTGCAGGCCGTGTGATTCGTACAGAAGATGATCGAGGGGTGATACTATTACTTGATCAGAGATTCCTATGGTCAGAATACCGAAGAATCATGCCAAGAGAGTGGAGTGGCCTCCATGAGGTAACGGTAGATTCTGTGTCATATGAATTGAAGAAATTCTGGGAAGAGAACTAGTAAATAGTACATATTACGATGATATAGGCTCCTTAGAAAATCCCATCCAACTGAATCAGGGAAACAACTACTGCTCAATCTTAGGAAGCAGGTCTAAGAAGGCCTGAATAGAAGAATTTGTCGGTAGATTAGGGTCGGTTGCTGCAACCATACGTCTGGTTGGAATCTGCTCGGTTGTCTCTAATACCTTCAGGGATTTATTTCTCTTAGCGGTGACACAATAATCTGGAACAAATGCAACACCGAGACCGATTTTTGCTAAGTCAATTAATAAGTCATTACTGGATAAGGAGATCTCTGGAACCAGTTCTAACTGATGCTTTAAAAAGAGCTTATGGAGATATTGACTTGTGGTACTTTTCTGATCCAGCATCATAATAGGAAATTTATTGATCTGGCGAAGAGTCATTGGCTTATCCCCTACATCAAACTGATCTGGATTTGCTACAAACACGTCGCGGAATTCCAATACCGTTTGGTTAATAAAGGAAGGACTTAGTTTTGTATTCGGGTAATTTACGATGATAAGGTCTACATTTCCATGCTCTAATAAGTCTACACAGCCGTATGATGTGGCATTGGTAATCTTGATTGGGACGTCTGGATACTTCTTATGGAATTTCTCTAGGTATGGTACCAGGAAATAGCGGCAGATGGTGTCGCTGGCACCGATGTGGAGCTGACCGAATTGCATGGCAGACTCATCGGAGATGGTGTCTTCACCACGACGAATGAGATTGATGGCTGGCTCGACATGCTTAAGTAATAATTCGCCGGCAGGAGTGAGGGCTACCTTCTTAGTCGTTCGATAGAAGAGTGGCTGTCCTAACTTCTTCTCAAGTGTTTTAACAGACTGTGATACGGCGGACTGAGAAATAAATAGTTCCTTACTTGCTTCAGAGAAGCTTAAAGTGGTTGCTACATGGTAGAAGACTTTGTATAACTCGTAATTAATATCCATTGTACTTCCATTTCTATTACAATACATCCTGACGATTCATTATTATATTAGTAATTTTTATAGATTGCAAGCGTTCATATAAATTAGTCTAATAAGTGAAATAAATATATTTAATTATAATCACGAGAAATGAATGTGCTATACTATCAACAGATACTAATAAATAGGCCTGCATTTATTAGCAGGAACATCTGCTGATGAATGGAAATTATCGGCAGGAACTGTTGCTGAAAAATGGTCTACATTTATTAGCAGAAGCATCTACTGGTAAATGGGAATTATCGGTAGGAACTGTTGCTGAAAAAGTGGTCTACATTTATTAGTAAGAATGGAAACCGGCGTTTTGGTGAAAACTGGGAGGCAATCATGGAAAACGTTAGACGTATCTATGTAGAAAAGAAGGCGGAATATGCGGTAAAAGCGAAGGAACTGAATGTGGAATTCAAGAACTTCCTTGGCATCACTGATGTGGTGAATGTGCGTGTTCTGAATCGCTATGACATCGAAAACTTATCTGATGAGACCTACAAGAAGGCAGTGCGCACCATCTTCTCTGAGCCACCAGTTGATGATGTATATGAAGAGACCTTCGAATACACAGGTCGTACCTTCTCCGTAGAGTCTCTGCCTGGTCAGTTCGATCAGAGAGCAGATTCTGCTGTACAGTGCATTCGTATCCTGAAAGAGGACGAAGAGCCTGTTATTAAGACTGCTATTACTTATGTCATCGAGGGTGACATCTCTGATGAGGAGTATGAAGCAATTAAGAAGCACTGCATCAATCCGGTGGATTCTCGAGAGACTGGTTTAGAGAAGCCTGAGACTCTGCAGGATCAGTTTGATGAGCCTGAGGATGTGGCTATTATCGATGGATTTAGAAGCATGGAGGAGGCACCTCTGAAGGAACTCTATGATTCACTGAATCTGGCCATGACCTTCAAGGACTTCCTACATATCCAGAACTATTTTAATAATGAGGAGAAGAGAGATCCTTCTATGACCGAGATTCGTGTCTTAGATACCTACTGGTCTGACCATTGCCGTCATACCACCTTCTCCACAGAGCTTACCTCTGTAAAATTCGATGAGGGATTCTATAAGAAGCCAATCGAAGATACATTTCATGATTATAAGGATAGCTTCAAGGTTCTCTATAAGGACCGTGATGATAAGTTCGTCTGCCTGATGGACATTGCTCTTATCGCTGCAAAGCGTCTGAAGGCTGAGGGCAAGCTTACGGATCAGGAAGAGTCCGATGAGATCAATGCCTGCTCCATTGTTGTCCCTGTGAAGGTGGATGGCAAAGAGGAAGAGTGGCTTGTGAATTTCAAGAATGAGACCCACAACCATCCAACGGAAATTGAGCCTTTTGGTGGTGCAGCAACTTGCTTAGGTGGCGCAATCCGCGATCCATTATCTGGCCGTACCTATGTGTACCAGGCAATGCGTATCTCAGGCGCTGCAGATCCAACCAAGTCTGTGAAGGATACCTTAGAGGGTAAGCTTCCTCAGAAGAAGCTGGTTCGTGAGGCGGCTCATGGTTATTCCTCCTATGGTAACCAGATCGGTCTGGCTACTGGCTTCGTCCATGAGGTATATCATCCGAATTATGTAGCAAAGCGTATGGAGTTAGGTGCTGTTATGGGTGCGGCTCCTCGCCGTGCTGTTCAGCGTCTGAATTCTGATCCAGGAGACCGTATCATCCTTCTGGGTGGACGTACAGGTCGTGATGGTATCGGTGGTGCAACTGGTTCCTCTAAGGCCCATAACACCCAGTCCACAGCTGTATGTGGTGCAGAGGTCCAGAAGGGTAATCCTCCAACCGAGCGTAAGATCCAGCGTCTCTTTAAGAGAGAGGAAGTTTCCTACATTATTAAGAAGTGTAATGACTTCGGTGCAGGCGGTGTGTCAGTGGCCATCGGTGAGCTGGCTCCTGGCCTTCGTGTAGACTTGGATAAGGTTCCTAAGAAGTATGCTGGTCTCGATGGAACCGAACTTGCAATCTCTGAGTCTCAGGAGCGTATGGCGGTTGTTGTCTCTCCTGAAAATGTAGACCAATTCCTTTCTTATGCAGCAGAGGAGAACTTAGAGGCAACCGAGGTTGCTATTGTAACAGAAGAGCCACGTATGGTTCTCACCTGGAGAGGCAAGGAAATTGTAAATATGTCTCGTGCCTTCATTGATACCAATGGAGCCCATCAGGAGACTTCTGTCGAAGTTGAGATGCCAGATGAGAAGGCGAATTTCTTTAAGACTGAGACCAATGAAAAGGTTCGTGAGGCCCTCAGTCAGAATGATGTGAAGACTGCATGGCTTGAGACTCTGTCTGATATTAATGTGGCTTCTCAGAAGGGACTTGTTGAGATGTTCGATGGTTCTATCGGTGCAGCCAGCGTCTACATGCCTTTCGGTGGTAAGTATCAGTTGACCGAGACCCAGTCTATGGTTGCGAAACTTCCAGTTGGGAATCATCAGTGTGATGCAGTAACCATGATGGCGTATGGATATGATCCATATCTCACCACATGGAGCCCATTCCATGGCGCTCAGTATGCGGTTCTGTCTTCCCTTGCGAAGATTGTGGCCGCAGGTGGTGATTATAAGAAGATTCACTTTACATTCCAGGAATTCTTCCGTAGAATGTCCGCTGATCCAAAGCGCTGGAGCCAGCCTTTTGCTTCACTTCTTGGTGCATACCGTGCCCAGATGAAGCTCAGTTTAGCTTCTATTGGTGGTAAGGACTCCATGTCTGGAACCTTCAATGATATTGATGTACCTCCAACACTTGTATCCTTTGCGGTAGATGTGGCAGACGAGCATGATGTGATTACTCCTGAGTTTAAGCAGGCCGGCGATCGGGTTGTTCTCTTTAGACTGGCTCATGATGACTATGATCAGCCGGACTATGAGCAGGCAATGGATACCTATGAGAAGGTGCACGACCTGATTCAGAAGGGTATCATCGTTTCAGCCTATGTAGTAGAGGGATACGGCGTGGCAGCAGCACTGTCTAAGATGGGCTTCGGTAATGGACTTGGTGTTTCTGTAAATAAAGACCTTGCCAAAGAGGATCTTTTCCGTCCATTCATTGGTGAAATCGTAGCAGAAATTGCACCAGATCATGAGGATGCACTTGAAATTCCTCCAGAGGGTGTCGTTGTGGCAAAGCTTGGCCAGGTTACAGATGATGGTAAGTTCACTTACGGTGATGTTTCAATCTCTCTTTCTGAGGCGGTAGAAGCTTGGAAGACACCACTTGAGAAGGTTTTCCCTACCATCGCAGAGCACGATGAATCCCTAGTAGATACGAAGCTGTATGATGCCAAGTCGGTTTACATTTGTAAGCATAAGGTAGCGAAGCCTAGGGTATTCATCCCGGTATTCCCTGGTACCAATACAGAGTATGACTGTGAGAAGGCCTTCTTAGAGGCTGGCGCTGATGTGAATACAGTCATCTTTAGAAATAGAAATACCCAGGATATCGTAGAGTCTGTAGATGCCTTTGCAAAAGCTGTTCGGGATTCTCAGATTGTATTCTTCCCTGGTGGATTCTCTGGTGGTGATGAGCCTGAGGGTTCTGCGAAGTTCTTCGCAACTGCATTCCGTAATGGGAAGATTAAGGATGAGATCAATGCTCTCTTAAATGAGAGAGATGGTCTGGCACTTGGTATCTGTAACGGTTTCCAGGCACTGATTAAGCTGGGCTTAGTTCCATTCGGCGAAGTCCACACCCAGAAGCCAGATTCTCCTACACTGACCTATAACACCATTGGCCGTCATATCTCTAAGGAAGCTTACCTGAAGGTTGTATCGAATAAGAGCCCATGGATGAAGAATGCAGAATTAGGTGGAGTCTATGTAAACCCTGCATCCCATGGTGAGGGTCGCTTTGTTTGTAATGAGGAATGGCTGAATCAGCTCTTCTTAAATGGTCAGGTTGCTCTGCAGTACTGTGATCCAGAGGGGAATGTCTCTATGAATGAAGAGTGGAATATCAATGGTTCCTATCGCGCAATTGAGGGAATTACAAGCCCAGATGGCCGTGTCCTTGGTAAGATGTGTCATAGTGAGCGCCGCGGCGATCATGTGGCTATGAATATCTATGGCAATCAGAATCTGAAGATTTTCCAGAGCGGTGTAGAGTACTTTAAGTAAAAAGAATGCTCCCCGGGAGAGTACCTGGGGAGCAAATTTTGCGTCTATATGGTTTACGTAACCAAGACATTGTGATAGACTTTTATAAGTTTAGGGATTTTTAGAAATAAGGTCTAGAAATCCGAAAAACGAGATCAGATTTGATAGAAATCATTGATTTGTTTTCTGAGAAGCTTACATATTATCATAGATTTTTATTTCATGCAAGTGTGGATTTAAAATAGGTGTTTTACTTGATAATTTTCTCCACACCGGCGTCTGATCCTTCAGCAATATTCACCTATATAACGAAAGGAATGGCGTAAATGAAAGCATTTCTCATTTTAGAAGATGGAACAGTTTTCACAGGAAAAAGCATTGGTTCCACCAGAGAAGTAATCAGTGAGATCGTCTTCAACACTTCCATGACAGGATACTTAGAGGTCCTAACAGACCCTTCTTATGCTGGACAGGCAGTTACGATGACCTACCCTCTGATTGGTAATTACGGTATCACTCCAGACATGGAATCCGAGAGATCATGGGTGGATGGCTATATCGTTCGCGAGCTTTCAAGAATTCCTTCTAATTTCCGATGCCAGGGTACCATTCAGGACTTCCTTGTAAAACAGGATATCCCAGGAATTGCTGGTATCGATACCCGTGCTCTTACGAAGATTCTTCGTGAGAAGGGCACAATGAATGGAATGATCACAACCAATCAGAACTACGTCTTAGAAGAAATCATCCCAAGATTAAAAGCATATACAGTAGGTGATGTGGTTACAAAGGTTACTTGCACAGAGAAGAAGGTTCTGCCTGGCAAGGGCAAGAAGGTAGCTTTACTTGATCTAGGCGCTAAGAATAATATCGCCAAGTCTCTGAATGAGAGAGGCTGCGAAGTTACAATCTATCCTGCACATACTTCTGCAGAGGAAATTCTGGCAAGTAATCCCGATGGCATTATGTTAAGTAATGGCCCTGGAGATCCTAAGACCAATGTAGATATCATTTTGAATATTAAGAAATTATATGCAAGTGATATACCGATATTTGCAATCTGCCTAGGACATCAGCTGATGGCACTTGCTACTGGTGCAGATACTTATAAGATGAAGTACGGCCACAGAGGCGGTAATCATCCGGTGAAGGACCTAGAGACGGGCAGGGTTTACATTTCCTCCCAGAACCATGGATATGCAGTTGATACAGAGACGCTGGATCCTAAGGTTTGTGTCCCTGCATTTACCAATGTCAATGATGGCACCAATGAGGGCCTGAAGTATGTAGGTAAGAATATCTTCACCGTACAGTTCCACCCAGAGGCTTGCCCTGGTCCACAGGACAGTGGTTACTTATTTGATCGTTTTCTTAAGATGATGGGAGGAGAGCAGTAATGCCAAGAGATAATAGTATTAAAAAGGTTCTCGTAATTGGTTCCGGTCCTATCGTCATCGGACAGGCAGCAGAGTTTGACTATGCTGGTACACAGGCTTGCCGTTCCCTTAGAGAAGAGGGCGTCGAAGTATGCCTGGTGAATTCCAATCCGGCTACGATTATGACCGATAAGCAGATTGCAGATCAGGTTTATATCGAGCCTCTTACGATTGAGACACTGCAGCAGATTATCCTGAAGGAGAAGCCAGATTCGATTCTCCCTACCATCGGTGGTCAGGCTGGACTGAATCTGGGCATGGAGCTTGCAGATAGCGGCTTCTTAGCTGAGCATAATGTTCGATTAATTGGTACAAGCCGTGACACCATCTTCAGAGCTGAGGATCGTCAGGCATTTAAGGATACCATGGAGAAATTAGGAGAGCCTGTTGCGGCTTCTCATGTGGTTCATAATGTTGAGGATGGTGTGCAGTTTACCAATACCATTGGTTATCCTGTTGTGCTTCGTCCTGCTTACACCCTGGGTGGTTCAGGGGGTGGTATTGCCCATGACGAGTCGGAGCTTCGAGAGATTTTGGAGAATGGACTCCGTCTGTCTCGTGTCCATGAGGTTCTAGTTGAGCGTTCTATCGCTGGCTGGAAGGAAGTCGAGTACGAAGTAATGCGTGATGCAGCAGGTAACTGTATCACGGTATGTAATATGGAAAATATAGACCCTGTTGGTGTCCACACTGGTGACTCTATTGTTGTGGCTCCATCTCAGACGCTTGGTGATAAGGAATATCAGATGCTTCGTACATCTGCTCTGAATATCATCACAGAGCTTGGCATTACAGGTGGATGTAATGTACAGTACGCTCTGAATCCGGATTCCTTCGAGTACTGTGTCATCGAAGTAAATCCTCGTGTATCCCGTTCCTCTGCACTGGCTTCTAAGGCCACAGGTTATCCAATTGCTAAGGTATCCGCTAAGATTGCACTGGGCTATACATTAGATGAGATTAAGAATGTCATTACCGGTAAGACTTACGCATGCTTTGAGCCAATGCTGGACTACTGCGTGGTTAAGATTCCACGTCTGCCTTTTGATAAGTTCATTACAGCGAAGCGTACTCTGACTACTCAGATGAAGGCAACTGGTGAGGTTATGAGTATTGCGAATAACTTCGAAGGCGGCCTGATGAAGGCAATTCGTTCCCTAGAGCAGCATGTTGACTCACTGAAGAGCTATGACTTTACCATGCTCTCTATGGATGAGCTAGAGGATCAGCTCAAGGTGGTAGATGATCGCCGTATCTGGGTGATTGCGGAGGCTCTTCGCAGACATATTCCCAAGGAACATATCCACGATATTACGAAGATTGATCTCTGGTTCATTGATAAAATCGATATCCTGGTTGGTATGGAATATCGTCTGTCAAGCGAGCCAATGACAGCAGAACTCTTGGCAGAAGCAAAGCGCATGGAGTTCCCTGATCATGTCATCGCAGAACTATCTGGTAAGACTGAGGATGAGATCCATAAGATGCGTATGGAGAATGGTATCATCGCTGGATTTAAGATGGTTGATACCTGTGCAGCTGAGTTCGAAGCAACCACTCCATATTATTACTCTGTCTTCGGCTCTGAGAATGAAGCCATTGAGACAAAGGATAAGAAGAAAATCCTGGTACTTGGTTCTGGCCCAATTCGTATCGGACAGGGTATTGAGTTTGACTTCTGTTCTGTACATGCCACATGGGCATTCTCAAAACGTGGTTATGAGACCATCATCGTCAATAATAATCCAGAGACAGTATCTACTGACTTTGATATTGCAGATAAGCTTTACTTTGAGCCTCTGACATCAGAGGATGTACGTAATATTGTGGACTTCGAAAAGCCAGATGCAGCAGTTGTCCAGTTTGGTGGACAGACCGCGATTAAGCTCACCCAGGATCTGATGGAGATGGGAGTACCTATTTTAGGAACGAAGGCTGAAGATGTGGATGCTGCTGAGGATAGAGAACTCTTTGATGAGATTCTTCAGAAGACTGGAATTCCAAGAGCTTCAGGTGGAACGGTTTATACTGCAGAGGAAGCAAAAGCAGTTGCAAACCGTATCGGTTATCCGGTATTGGTTCGTCCTTCCTATGTCCTTGGTGGACAGGGTATGCAGATTGCCTTTAATGATCAAGAAATCGAGCAGTTTATTGGTATCATCAACCGAATCGCACAGGATCATCCAATCCTTGTAGATAAGTATCTCCAGGGTAAGGAAGTAGAAGTTGATGCGGTATGTGATGGTGAAAATATCCTGATTCCTGGAATTATGGAGCATATTGAGCGTACCGGTATTCATTCTGGTGACTCTATCTCTGTATATCCTGCACCAACGATCTCTGACGAGATCAAGGCGAAGATCGCTAAGGATACAGAACTCTTAGCACAGGCTCTCCACGTAAAGGGTATGATTAATATCCAGTTTATTGTTATGGATGGGGAAGTCTATGTCATCGAGGTAAATCCTAGATCCTCACGTACTGTTCCATATATCTCTAAAGTAACAGGTATTCCAATTGTGGACCTGGCGGTACAGGTTATGCTTGGTAAGAAGATTCCAGAACTGGGTTATGCACCTGGACTTCAGCCAGAAGCAGATTACTATGCAATTAAGATGCCAGTATTCTCCTTTGAGAAGCTTCGTGGAGCTGAGATTGCTATGGGCCCTGAGATGAAGTCTACTGGTGAGTGCCTGGGTATCTCTCCAGACTTCAATGAAGCTCTGTATAAGGCTTTCCAGGGAGCTGGTGTACGTCTGCCAAAGTATAAGCAGATGATTATGACCATTAAGGATTCCGATAAGGCAGAGTCTGTTGATGTGGCAAAGCGCTTTGCAAATCTTGGATATACCATCTATGCAACGCGTTCAACAGCCCGCTACTTGAATGATCATGGAGTAGAGGCTCGTTGGGTCAATAAGATCTCCCAGGAATCTCCAAATGTAATGGACTTGATCCTTGGTCATAAGATTGACGTGGTAGTAGATATCCCAACCCAGGGACATGGAGATAAGTCTCGTGATGGATTCCAGATCCGCCGTAATGCCATCGAGACAGGCGTCTACTGTATCACTGCATTAGACACAGCCAATGCATTAGCTCATGCCTTAGAGACTGTAAATGGCGATCATGAACTGTCTATTATTGACATCGCAAAGATCCAGAGCCGCGGTGGTAATGTAGAGGCATAAGACGAAAACCATAAAAATATAAAAAATATGAAAAAGAGTGTTGACACAACTCTAGGGTTTTAGTAATATATAACTCGGCTGTTGAAGAGATTCGACAGCCCAGCAATGGGATCTTAGCTCAGCTGGGAGAGCATCTGCCTTACAAGCAGAGGGTCACAGGTTCGAGCCCTGTAGGTCCCATTTATCTTTTGAATTGATAGATATAAAATAATCAGTTCGGATCAAGCACCCTTCGGGGCCTTGATATATATGGCGAGGTAGCTCAGCTGGCTAGAGCACGCGGTTCATACCCGCGGTGTCGAGAGTTCAAGTCTCCCCCTCGCTACGCAATGGGATCTTAGCTCAGCTGGGAGAGCATCTGCCTTACAAGCAGAGGGTCACAGGTTCGAGCCCTGTAGGTCCCATTATTTTTTGCTAATTTACAAGTTACGCATCAATCGCTCTTAGAGCGTTGATATATATGGCGAGATAGCTCAGCTGGCTAGAGCACGCGGTTCATACCCGCGGTGTCGAGAGTTCAAGTCTCCCTCTCGCTACGAATCAAGACTCCGGAATTTTCCGGAGTCTTTTTTACATGTGAGTTTTTATCTAAAAATGATCAATAAATATGGTAGAATAAAAAAAGAGTTTGGCTTTTATCCATTATAAATTGCAAAGGGGACTCTATGAAGAATAAACGTTTGGGAGAAATGCTTGTTGATGTTGGGGTTTTGTCTGAGGCGCAATTACAGGAAGCACTGACAAAGCAGGTGGGCTCAGGAAAGCGACTTGGTACCGTACTGATTGACGAGCACTATATTACGGAGACACAGTTAATTGATACCCTACGTATGCAGTTAGGTATTGATTATATTGACTTAAATAAGGCAACAATAGACCCTGCAATGGCTGCGATTGTGCCTAAAGCATTAGCGCAGCAGTATCGCATTGTTCCAGTGAAGATGGTGGATGACCGCCTGTATCTAGCCATGGAGGATCCGCTGAATTTCATTGCGGTAAAGCAGGTGAAGGACCTGACTCGAAAAAAGGTCACTCCTATGATTGCTTATTCCTCGGCGATTAGCCGTGCAATCTCTGTTCTCTATGAGAATGAGGGAGCAATGGCTGCTATCGAGGACATGAAGGAAGAGAGAGCCCTCACCATTGGCGAGAGAGCAGAAGAGAATACTTCCCAGGGGGAGAATCAGGACGCACCAACCATTCGTCTTGTGAATTCCATCTTCCAGCGTGCCATTGATGAGCATGCATCGGATATCCATATCGAGCCACAGGACGATGCCGTTCGGGTCCGTATGCGTGTAGATGGTCGTATGACAGATATGTTCTCCTTTGAGCATGGCTTCTTGGGACAGGTAGTATCGAGACTGAAGGTCATGGCGGATATGAATATTACAGAGCATCGAATCCCTCAGGATGGTCGTGCTCTGGTTCATCAGCCGGATGGAACAGATGTGGATGCCCGTGTATCAACCCTTCCAACCATTCATGGTGAGAACGTGGTGATCCGACTCCTCTGGCGTGATGCAGCGCAATTAACACGCCGAGGCATTGGTATCACTGAGAATGATAATAAGAAATTCGATCGAATTCTGAAGAATTCCTCTGGAATGATTATTGTGGTAGGACCTACTGGATCTGGTAAGACCAGTACCCTCTATACCATGATTCAGGAATTAAATCGTCCAGAGGTGAATATGATCTCCTTAGAGGATCCTGTAGAATTCCAGATTCCAGGAGTTACACAGGTAGCAATTAATGAGAAAGTAGGATTGACCTTTGCCAGCGCCCTTCGTTCCTGCTTACGACAGGATCCAGATATCATCTGTGTAGGAGAGATTCGAGATGGTGAGACAGCTGAGATCGCTATGCGTGCTGCTATGACAGGACACTTGGTTTTATCCACCATCCATACAGAGGATGCAGTATCTGCAGTGGATCGCTTGAGAGACCTGGGAATTGAGCCATACTTAATTGCTGGCTCCCTTCGAGGAATTATCTCCCAGAGGTTGGTTCGAAAAATCTGTAATAAGTGTAGGGAAGAGATTCAGCCAGATCCCTATCTGATTGACTTAATCGGTATGAAGGCAGACTCTGGACAGAAGTATTACCATGGCCGTGGCTGTACCGACTGTCTAGACTCTGGTTACCATGGCAGAACCGGTGTCTTCGAGATTCTAACCATGACATCAGGACTTCGCGATGCAATCGCATCTGGTAAGAATGGTACGGAGCTTCGAGAGGCCTTAGAGGATTCCAAGGACTTTGTGCCAATGATAGTTAATGCAAGAGACCTGGTTCGTGAGGGTATCACCACAGTAGAGGAAGTCATCCGAACCGTTGCAACGATTGAATAAGGCAGGAGAAGATATGCATTCTATCGAAGAACTAATTATAAAAGGACATGAGGCAGGCGCCTCCGATGTACATATTGCAGCCAATCTGCCAGTGAAGTTCCGTATCGATGGGCAATTGGTGAATCTCTTTGATGAGGTAGTAACTGCCACAGAGTGTGAGAATTATGCCAGAGAATTAGCAGGAGAGCAGTATGACGACATCCGTTACATCGGTGAGTGGGACGGATCCGATACCATTGGTGGCTTACGAGTACGTATTAATCTCTTTCGCGCCAATGGCCATATGTCCGCATCCTTACGTATCCTGGCAGATCATATCCCTGTACTAGATAGCCTGGGACTTCCTCCTGCAGTGAAGGAATTCTCCTCTTGGGAGAAGGGCATTGTCTTAGTAACTGGTGAGACGGGTTCTGGTAAGTCTACGACCCTGGCTGCCATACTAGATGAGATCAATCATAGCAGGCAGCAGCATATTATTACTCTAGAGGATCCAATTGAATACGTATATCAGCCGGATCGGTGTCTCATTAATCAGAGAGAGATCGGACAGGATACCAGGAGCTATGCTGATGGACTCCGTGCCATCCTAAGAGAGGATCCCGATATCATCCTGATTGGCGAGATGCGTGATGCAGAGACCATGGAGATCGCTATGACGGCAGCAGAGACAGGACATCTGGTATTTGCAACCCTTCATACCAATTCGGCTGTGGATTCTGTAGACCGTATCATTGGCTCCTTTCCGGCAGAGAAGCAGCCCCAGATTCGTATGCAGCTGTCTACAACCCTGCGAGCTGTTTTATCTCAGCAGCTTCTGGTTCGTAAGGGCGGCCATGGTCGTGTCTGTGCCTGCGAGGTTATGATGGTGACACCTGCTATCCGTAATCAGATTCGAGAGGGCAATACTCCACAGATGCAGTCCTCACTTTTGGCTTCTGCAAATGTGGGCTCCATTACCATGGATAACTGCCTGATCGCCTTGGTTAAGTCCCAGATAATCGATGGCATGACAGCCTATAATCATGCATTGAATCCAGAGTATATCAGTCAGAATCTGATGAGTAGTGGATTTGCGACAGGGATGCCCACAAATTCTGGGGTGCCAGTAGGAGTTGCCCCTTCGGGAAATGTAAACCGGCCGGTCACTTCCACCCGTCCCGGTAACTTCCACCCAATCGGAGGTTGATGAATGAATACCTATAAATACAGTGCACTATCTCCAGATGGTGCGAAAGTGAATGGCGTGGTAGACGCAGTCGATGAATATGCAGCAGTTCGCCGTATCAAAACAGATTGCCCGGTGGTTCTAAGTATCAGTGAGGTGAAGGAACAGGCTGGAGTAGTGAAGTTCTTGAATTCGGACATCGGCGGTAAGAAAGTCGACCTAAAGTCTCTGTCTGTTATGTGCTCCCAGTTCCATATCATTATGGGATCAGGAGTGCCTGTGGATGCAGCCATTCGAATGATTGCTCAGCAGACAGTTGACAAGAATCTTCGCAGGATGCTAGAAAAAAGTGCAGACGATGTATCTCAGGGTACGCCTATGTCGGTTGCCTTTTCGAAAAACTATCCCCAGCTACCAACCCTGTTTATTGAGACAGTAAGAGCAGGAGAGATTTCAGGTACCATTGATCGGTCCTTTGGAACCCTTGAAAAGTATTATGAGAAGACCTATAAGCTGCAGCAGAAGGTGAAGGCAGCTTTATCCTATCCACTTTTTGTCCTTGGTGTGGCGGTTGTTGTCTTGATTGTGGTAATGGGCTTTGTTATGCCGACCTTTACTTCGATCTTCAAGGACCTTGGCGCGGATCTTCCAATGATCACTGTGGTTCTCATTTCCATCACCAACTTCTTCCAGAAATGGTGGGCACTTATCCTAGCAGTCATTGCGCTGGCCATTATTCTCTTAGAAGTGTGGAAGCATTCGGATCAGGGACGACTGCAATGGGCGAAATTCGTGCTGAGAGCACCCGTCTTTGGAAATATCAATAATCTGCAGGCCTGCACAGAATTTGCAACTACCATGGCTACCCTCTTAGAGGCTGGTATGGGAGTGGATGATTCCCTAGACGTCACCAGTAAGTGTATGTCCAATGCCTACCATCAGGACCAGGTCCATAGTATGGTGGAGCAGGTGCAGACAGGTGCGCCCCTTGGACAGATTATGAAGAATAATGGCTACTTCCCCCAGGTACTAAATGAGATGACTGCCGTGGGAGAGGAGACCGGTGAATTGGCGAAGACCCTGTCTGTCATCGGGGACTATTACACCAATGAATACAACTTCGCTACCAATAAGGCGGTAAGTAAGCTAGAGCCAACTCTATTAATTGTGCTGGCACTATTTGCAGGATTCATTGTCATTGCCTTATACCTGCCGATGTTCACCATGTATAATGCGATGTAGTTCATATAGTAAAAAGGATTATAAAAAATTAATAAATGGACAATTGTAAAGTTTCTCAAAAATGGTACGATATATATAACAGAATGAACGACATGTGAGTGTAAATTGTTACATGGTACATATGTGATTCGATAGGCCTTAAGGAGGATATTAAAAATGAAGAGATTAAACAAAAAGGGATTTACTCTGGCAGAGCTTCTGATTGTAGTAGCGATCATCGCCGTATTGGTTGCAATTGCAATTCCAATTTTCACAAGCCAGTTGGAGAAGGCTAGAGAGGCTACTGATGCAGCAAATATCCGTGCTGCATATGCTGAGGTTCAGACAGCAGTATTGACTGGCGAAGACACTGGTAAGGCAAAGATTCAGGAGGATGGTTCTGCCAAGGAGACAGTAACATTAAAACAGCAGACGGATGGCTGGCAGAATTCTTTTGAATTCCCAGCTAATTTAACTGAGGGCTCAGAAAAACTTAAAGCGGGACAGGATGTAGAAATTACAGCAACTGAGTCAGGCGCATCAATTAATATTAAGCTGACCAAATAATTCCATACACTAATCATTCTACAGCTCCCGTGGATTTTCCTTGGGAGCTGTATTTGTCTTAAAAATATATAGGTGTGATTTTTACGTTAATTGAACTCTCTATAGGCCAAGAATATGGGCTTGTAGGGAGTTTTTCTTCCCTGATTCGCTTTTATTTCTTATGGGAGAACTGTATAATAATTGTGGATAATTATAGGGTGATTATGATACATCGAGGTAAATATGCTGAATTTTGCTAGTGACTATACAGAAGGCTGTCATCCGAAGATCTTAGAGGCTCTGACTTGTACCAATATGACCCAGCTAACGGGCTATGGTACAGATGAGATCACAGACAGTGCCAAGGGGAAGATTCGCTCCATTATTGCGAAGTCGAATGCAGATATCTATTTTCTGACAGGTGGGACCCAGACCAATCAGACAGTGATTGATTCTATGCTTCATATGTACGAGGGAGTTGTGGCAGCAGAGACTGGACATGTGAATGTCCATGAAGCTGGTGCCATTGAGTTTACGGGCCACAAGGTTTTAACCATTCCTTCTCACCAGGGCAAAATTTTAGCCAGGGAGCTAGAGGCTTACCTGGCAGGATTCTACGCTGACAGTGATCATGAGCATATGGTTTTTCCTGGCATGGTTTATATTTCCCATCCAACAGAATTAGGAACACTGTATTCTCTGGCAGAGTTAGAGGACATCCATCAAGTGACAGACAAGTATGAGATTCCGCTCTTCTTAGATGGTGCGCGTTTAGGCTATGGACTAATGAGCCCGGATACAGATGTAAGCATACAGGATATCGCGGAACTAACCGATGTATTCTATATCGGTGGAACGAAGGTGGGGGCGCTCTGTGGTGAGGCTGTGGTCTTCCCCAGGGGCAATAGCCCGAAGCACTTTGTCACTATGATTAAGGAGCACGGTGCACTACTGGCCAAGGGTCGCTTAAATGGTGTTCAGTTCGATACATTATTTACAGATAATCTCTATTTTCATATTGCAGAAAATGCAATGAATCGTGTCAAGGAGTTAATCGAAGTCTTTGAAAAGCATGGGATTTCCTTTTTCCTGAAGTCCCCAACGAATCAGCAGTTTCTCATCATGGAGAAGGACTTACTACAGAAACTAGATGAGGCAGGGGTGATCTATTCCCCCTGGGAGCCATACGATGACAATCATATGGTGGTTCGTTTCTGTACCAGCTGGGCTACAAGTAGTGAACAGATTCAAGAGCTGGATCAGATTCTGGATGAATTGATGGAAATATAAACCGAGTTTTAAGATGCATAAGATACCGAGACGGATATAGGCGTTACGTTAAAAGGGATAACGAGATAGGTTAAAAATGAAGATACTTGAAAAGAGAAAACTGAATAAGGGCTTTACTCTTGGCGAGTTACTCATTGTAGCAGCTATTATTGCCGTGCTGGTATCATTGGCCTTGCCTCTCTTCACAGGACAGATTCGAAGGAGCCGCTATGAGAAGGATAAGACATCTGCGGCAGCAGCCAAGGCAGCAGCAGAAGCCAAATTCCTATTAGATGATGGAAGAGATGGTATCCGAACCTATTACTTCGACGGGAAGGATGCTCTATCGGAAAGCACTGGGATTCATGGATATGGAGAATCCAGTCTAGAGAATCTGAAAAAGGAAAATGCAAGGGAAGCCGATGCGGGATTCGTCATCCCAACAGAGGAAAAGGGCTCTCCTAAGAGCGGTGGCTATTGCTCTGTAGTAGTTACAGGTAGTAGTGATGGAACCATGACCTCTAAGGTGTATTGGGGATATCACTATGAATATAGAGAAGCTACCCAGGATCCGCCTAAGGAAACGGAGCCTGACCAAGAGACTGAGTCAGAGATTGATAAGATAAAGGGCTGGGCCTATAGCTGGCCACCAGATCCTAAGAATACAGGGAAGAATGAAATTGCAAATTTCAAGAAGGGCCAGATTGTGACCTACCCTGCGCCAGACGGAACTACACGCTATTATGTGATGTCTGTTGACTACTACGCTGAGTTTTCACAGTACTGGTATGATCATCCAAGAGATTATTACTATAGTCATGAGGATCGATTCTGGCAGACGATTGAGATGAATACCACCAATCCAACCATCTATACCAAGCAGAATTATGATGAAAGTAAGGCAACCTATCTCATGATAGATGGACACAATGCAGAACTTCATGCAGGAGATCTGTTTTTCGATGGGAATGATTATTATATTTTCCATCCAAACTACAGTTCACATGCAACGACTCCTGAAAGGGACCCAAATGTTTGGGTGAAGATACTAAAGTAAAAGAAATCAGAGGGCAATCCAATGACAGGATGCAAAGAATCCCTTCGAGGAAAATTACAATCGAATACAGGTGCATCTCTGGCAGTGGCTTTGCTCTTTTTCCTGGTCTGTGCCGTGGTTGGCACCATGCTTCTAGTTAGTGCCAGCACAGCATCTGGCCGTATGAAGTCAGCCATAATTTATGACCAGAATAAGTATGCGGTAGAGTCTGCGGCAAAGGTCCTAAAGGAGGATCTAAGTAAGGAGCGAGTGATCCTTGAGAGAACCAAGACCAGTGTCTATGATCTGGCCCCAACCAAGCTGGGAGAGGGTAATCTGAAGGAGAATCTGACACCAAGTGATAGCTATTCCAGTCGGATTCTATCAAGGGATGGCTCAGCCATTGATGCAGCAAACTATACTGTGCTTCAGCAACTGACGGGGGATTGTCGTGGATTGAATGGCAGTAATGTAGACCAAGCCCTATATTTCCAGGATGATATCCAGAATTCGAAGATCGAGAATGATAAGTCCCAGAGCTTCACCATGACAGTGGATGGCTTTACAGATCCTTCCATTCCAAAGGGGACCAAGGTCCAGGCCAAAGTAACCATCACCATGCATGCTGATATGTCCCTAGATATACAGGTTCGTAGCGTGGATAATGCCAAGGCTGAATATGTGGTTTATATGACGGCATCTCCAACAGTTGTCCTAACCTCTACTTCTAGTAATTCCTCTGGACAGATAGATAATGAAAAGCCTCAGAATTCCATTGAGGCGAAGCTGATAGAAACCAAGACCACAAGTACCAGCTGGAGTGATGTCCGTATTACGAAGGATAAGTGAGGCATAACATAAAATGAAGGATATTTATAAAAATAAATTCATGAATAAACTTCATAACCAGTCGGGAGAGACTCTGGCAGAGACTCTGGTGGCTGCACTAGTTGCGGCTCTAGGTGCTTTACTTTTTGCATCCATGATGACCACCTCGACAAGACTGATTGGAAAGAGCGAGAAGGATATGACCAAGTACTATAATTCCATCTCAGACTTTTCTAAAAAGGAAAAGGCCAAGGGAAGTGCCACCTTGCATTATGAAAAAAAGCTTGGAGACTCCACCAGTCAGGATGAATCGGTTCAGATTCATACCATTGGAAGCGATGAGTCTGTGATCGTACAGTTTACAAAGTAAAAGGATGAATTCATGAGACCAAATGTGAAGAAAAATCACAAACAGGGCTTTACGCTAACGGAGACCTTAGCTACAGTCCTTATAATGTCTCTGGTAACAGTGGCCATTGCAACTGGTATCACTGTGGTTCGTAGTACCTTTCAGAAGATCCAGGATAAAGCCAATGGGCAGGTGCTATTATCTACCACCATTACGAACCTCACGGATTCCTTCGGTTATGCCAAGTCTGTCCAGAGCGGCAATGTGGACAATCCAATCTACTTAGATGAGACCAATCACTGGGTTCGTATTACCCAGACCAAGGATGGAATTTCGAAGGAGTACTATACCGAAGTCTCACGGTCGGATACTAGGACTGTTTTAGAGAAGTCCCATGTGGAACTCTTGGTTTCAAAGAGTGCTGCTGCCGGATTAGTGAATACATTTACCAATTATCGCTATGATTTCTCTAAGGGAAAATTCACAGTGAATGGACTGGCAATTTACGGAAAAGAGGATGTCCAAATCGGTGAAGACGGGAAAGTAACCGCCAAGGACATCCCGAAGGCTAGCCTGTCTAGCCATATCATTAGTTCTGTGGCAGATTCTTTGCCAGGTGAAACAAAGCTCGAGGTACAGTAAGTATGAGTCTAGTAGGAATAGGGAAAATGAAAAATCGAAAAGGTTTTACCCTAGGGGAGACTCTTTGTGTTGTGATGATTCTAATGATTCTCACAGCCTTTGCTTTCGTATCTGTTATTTCTTATCAGAGAAAACTGCTCCGGACCTCCGATGACAATATGGCTAAGGAGATACTGGTGGCTTCTCAGAACCGTCTGTCCACCCTTCTCTTAAATGATATGATTGAGATCCCTTTAGGATCCTCTGAGGAAGAGTATTATGGTCTGCCCAATAAGGAGGAAGAGGGCTCTTACTTTGCAATCTATAATCCGAATTTAGAGAAGAACCATGGTTATATCGGTACCATCTTAAGGGATATTCTACCTCAGGGTGTCATCGAGGATACGGTTCGTACCAAGGGCTCTTATATCGTGAAATATAACCCATACGCAGGTTTGATTGAGGACGTCTTTTATTCGGATGCAACAGATGATCGATTTGGCTATGGATTTACCGCTGGTAAGGATCTAAGTCAAAGCAATGGACAGTATACATACACAAAAGCTCTGTCTGCTTGTGCAGAAACCAGTGCAAGCAAGGAGACCTCTCTAAGTAATCGTAAGAACTATGGAGAATCCAAAAAAGTGATTGGTTTCTACGGTGGAGAGAAGGCAAGTGATTCCTATAAAACCATGGAAGTTATTGGAAAGCCATCCCTAAAACTGGTCAATGATGATGTCCTCTATGCGGAGATTAGCGTGACGGTTCCAGCAGGAACAACATATGACTCGAATAAGGACAAAGTGACACTCTATCTATTAGAGGGAGCGAACCAGACTCCACTGGATAGTGAGATTACATTAGATCCAGGTATTGCAAGGGTTACAGGGAATACCTGGACCTGGCGAATGATTCTAGATGATACCTCAGGCTCTGGCAATCGCTTTAAAAAGATGACAGATGGACGAATCAATCCTGGTGCAGACTTCTCTGCTCAGGCGAGAGTAACAGTGGATACACAGACTCTGAAAACAGATGCCAAGTCTTGTAATTCTCTATTTTCCAATACCACATCCATCTCTTCTGAATATGGCAATCGAATTGGCCATGCGGTGATCTCTAATTTCCGTCATTTGATGAATCTCTACTGTGACGGAAGTGAGAATGGTTCCGGGATTAATGGGGCTGGCCTTACATTTACTGATGCAACACAGGATGCGAATCTGGACTGGAATCAGTATGTGAATCAGGTGGTGAAGATCCGAGGATTGAATGAATCTGGTAAGAAAAGTATCGCTTATCAGCCGCTGAAGATTAACTATCCCCTTACCTATGATGGAATGCTTTACTCCATTATGAATCTCAAGGTGGATGCCCAGGGAAAGGGTGTGAATGCAGGAATTTTCGGTACTATTTCTACGAATAATAAGTTGGGTGAGAGTCTTACCTTTAAAAATATGGAGCTGATGTCTGGCAATGTTAAAAGTGCCAGAGGAAATGCTGGTAGCCTGATTGGAATGTCTGAGAATCCAATCATCCTGGATAATATCTTCCTATCAGGAAGTGTCTATAGTAGTGGATACTATAGTTCCGGTGGATTAATCGGCCAAGCCAAACGAGGAGTTACTGTGCAGAATGCCTTGTTCCTTAGCTCAATGGATGAAGACAAGCATGTCATCCAGGCAGATGAAGATAAGCAGGTCAATGTGGTAACTGCCCAGAAGTCTGCGGGCCTATTTGTCGGCATGATTGGTAATTATGTGAATGAAGTCACAGAAGGTGACCTGACACTTACAGATAATACCTATATCCGCGTAAAGGGTAACTTTAAGGTACATTCCACTGGAAGAGTGGAGAACGTGGGCTATTCGAATAATGCTGGTGGCCTGTGCGGCTATATCTATGGAAGTATTGTAGAGGGTGAGAAGGCCCGTATCGGGCTGGACTTCTTAGGGGAAGGTTCTGAGATCTCTAGTAGTAGTGAGCATGCTGGCGGAATGGTGGGATACTTGGTCCGTACCATGGATCTAAAGGGTAACAACTATATCTCTGCTGTGGATAAGGATCCAAAGAAGAATGAGAATCAAAATGAGGATAAGACATCTCTCCTGATCTCTTCCGGAGATGGACAGGATTTAACAGCTGGTGGACTGGTTGGAACACTTGAAAATTTCCAGGATATTGGATCCGTAACCATCCAGGATACGGCGATATTTGGAGAGGTCCATCTACAGTCTCCTGGAAATAATGGAATGACGGGTGGATTCATAGGTAGACTGGGTAGAGGCAATATGGCCAATGCCACCATTACCAATTCCTTTGCCTCCATCTATTGCAAGTCCAATGGAGATAGTGGAAGAGCAGGCGGATTTATTGGAGAAGTGGCTGCAGGCAATCCATGGGGAAGGAGTATTACTATAGAGAATTGCTATGCGGCTGGACATAATGGGAACGAAGTCAATGTCTCTGGCTACTTCGCAGGTGGTTTCTTCGGCTCGGATATGAGTGGTTTGGCTCAATTTATGACAGTATCGGATGTATACTCAACCTGCTCGGTAGAGGGTACACAAACCTATGAGAAATATGAACCAACCCCGAAGGCTGCAGGCTCCCATGAAGCAAGCCTCTACCTCTATGATAGAAGTATCACCGATGCATTCCCCTATCAAACGGTTCTTGAGTGGACAGACTATGATGGAATCCTTGGGAATGCAGGAGAGAAGTATAATCATGTAGGTGACTTTACATTGATACAGACTTCCACAGATGGATTGCCTAATATCTCTGGATTAAGAGATAATGCAGTCTATTTTCTTCGTAATTCCAGAAAGTATGTGCTCTTCTCTCGGATTAAGCTGCACGACAATGACCTTCCATACTATAGCTCCGAGGATTACATGTGGAATGGTTATGATGAATATACCAATCGATACTATGTTTATTGGATTGATAATGGGTCCTGGTACGATCCGCAAGCAAAACAAATACTGATATCTGTATCCAATGCGAAAGATGGACATGATGACTTCTATGTAGACTCCAATGGTCAGGTGGTCTATAAGGGCGCCAATGAAAGTTTCGAGAGACAGTATTATAGCCTTGCTTTCATCCAATAGAAAAGTTATAGAAATCCATTAGGATTTTGGGTATAGATTATTTCTCAGTAATTAGAAAGGAGAGCATATGATTGAACGAGATCATGGGGGGAATCCCATAAGCCTCCCGTCTAAGAAACTGAACCGTCTGGAATTCCTTTTGATTCTAGCAATTCTTATAATGCTATCCTTTATTGCCTATATCTTTCTGTCCTTCCATGCCAGGGAAGTAGCGAGAGGAAATGATGCCTTGACAGAGAATACTGCAGAGTCGGTTGCTAAGGTGAATTCCAATAATGGTGCGGATTGTCCGGTGGACTCTTGTCCCGGAGGAAATTGCATCCATAAAGTGGGCAATCAATATGTAGGATATTATGATTCTGTGGGAAATAAAATCCTATCCTATCCCACAAAAGGGTATAATAGTGGAGATACCATGACCATTGGAGAAAAAACCTATAAGGGTCGCCCGGGAAGCATGGTGCTTCGGGTGAAAACTGGTGATCATAAGATTCAAATGGACTGGATATCTAGAGAGGACTTGGAATGAATATCTATCTGACCACCTTCATAGCGGTCTATATTTACCTCATAGGATTCATCTTAGGTACAGTATTTGGTAGCTTTATTAACTGCCAGGCCTATCGGATTGCCCATGGAGAGAAGTGGTGGACTGGCAGAAGTCATTGCGCCAACTGTAATCATCCACTGAATGCATTGGATCTCGTGCCAATTCTTAGTTACCTCTTCCTAAGAGGACGCTGTCGCTACTGTAAGGAGAAAATCTCTCCTCGCTATATACTGACGGAATTAATGATGGGGCTCTTATTCGTAGGACTGATTTTCACAGCAGGAGAGTTATCCTTCGCTTTACTTATGAATATGGGACTGGTTGTGATTCTACTTGGCCTTAGCCTTGTGGATTTAGATACTATGGAGATTCCCAATGGATACATCCTCTTTGGAATTCTCTGGTGGCTTGGAATTGTGATAGCGAATGGAGTCTATCAGTTCCTTCACGTAACAGAGAGCGTGGACAAGCAGGGTGTCTTGAAGGCATCGGCCTATTACTTGCTCTGGCATCTTTTGGCTGGAGTCATTATTGCTGGTATGATACTGATCCTGTCCCTCATTATGGATCGACTTTTACAGAAGGAGAGTATGGGTGGCGGTGATATTAAGCTCTTATTTATGGTATCCTTATATCTAGGAATCTATCAGGGCTTATTTATGCTGATTATGTCCTGTTTGATTGGCCTGTTGGTGGTTGTGATTACGAAAAAGGATAAGATCCCCTTCGGCCCAGCTATAGCCGCTGGAACATACCTGGGACTAACCATAGGCATCCCGATTACCAACTGGTACATTGGATTACTCTAAATAAATTGACGGAAGTTAAGTTTATGAAATGTAAACCAAGTGAAAAGGTGGAAATATATGAAGAAAAATGTTCTGGGAATCGAAATCGGTAATTCCCGACTGAAAATTGTAGAGGTAAATCGAGGCAATGTGGTGAGATTCCAGTGCTATGATCTCCCTGATAATATGGTTCAGGGCGGATCTGTTGTATCCTGGGATGCTCTGGTAGAGGTGTTACGTAATTGTATTCATGCCGGTGGTTTTCAGGCAAAATTAGCATGCTTAGTTCTGCCGGAAAGCGAGTGCTATGTGAAGCCACTCTCTATGCCTCCTATGACAGAGGCCCAGCTTATGGTGAATCTCCCTTATGAGTATCAGGATGCAATTAATGGCGAGAAGGATAATTATATCTTTGACTATGCCATGAAGGGAATCATTAATGATGAGAATGGCAATCCGGTAGAGATGCAGCTTCTTGGAGCGATGGTTCATAAGGATCTGATTCAGAAGTATACAGAACTCTTCCGTAAGGCTGGATTAAAGCTGATTAGGGCTGTGCCGAGACCACTTGCTTTACAGGTTTTAGCCAAGTACTACAATCCTGAGTTCTATAAACAGGATTATGCCTTCCTTGACCTTGGTAATGATATGACCATCATTGATTACTTTCATAATGGTGTCTATGATGTTAACTCCACCATTGATAGTGGAGTGAAAGCCATCGTTCAAGCAGTGGCAGAGACCCTGCACTGCGATCCTCATGTTGCAGCTGGATTCCTGCAGACCAATAAGGATGACATCATTCATAATGAGGCCCTTGTAAATGTTTATAGTACTATTGCAATAGAAATTATGCGTGGACTTAATTTCTACTCTTTTGATAATCAGGACAATACTTTAGAGAAGGTATACTATTATGGCGGAGGCGCTTGGATCACTCCTTTCTTAGAGGAGATTGCAGGGGACATTTCACTGGAATTATTACCAATTTCTTCCCTGTCACCAAATACACCAGCGGATGCATTGATTAATGGCGCAGTAGCACTTGGCGCTTGTTTGGATTAAGGAGGACATGAAATGGAAAAGCAGAAAAAAAACAGTGTTCTCTCCAAACAGATTACCATTGGTAAGGGAATGATGTATCCAAGTAAGACCACCATGAATTTCGTCCATGATGATCTAAAAAAACAGAACCAAAGAGCCTTCATTGGCTTCGCTATTTTCTTAGTGATTCTTGCAGTCTTTACAGAGCTTTTTGTGATTCTTCCATTAGCGAAGGTAAATCAGGCAGAGAGTGAGTACACCAACCTGTCCAATACACTTTCGAAATTAAAAGAGACGGATAAGTCCTTTGCTTCTGTGAAGAAAGAATATGATGCGAAGGTTGGTTCCTACTTAACAAGTGAGGAACAGGCTTCCCTGAATCGCCCTGAGATCCTTTCTATGATTGAAGAGGATGTGATGCCATATGTGCCAGTGAAATCCATAAGTGTCTCACAGGATAGCATCCACATTTTGACAGACACCACCAATCTCTCGACGGTTTCATCTATTGTCCGTGTATTACAGGGGGATCGTCGTAATCAATATGCGACAGTAACGACAGCCTCTGCATCCCAGACGGATAGTTCCCTGGTTACAGCTGATTTCGAGATTACTTTCTTATCTACGAATTCAAAATCCACAAGTAGTAAAGGAGGGAACGACTAATGTCACATGTATTTACGACTAGAGAGAAGATTCTATTACTGGTCTGTGCGGTTTTGTTTGTTGGAATCTTTTACTATGAATTTGCATATAAGTATTTTAAGAGTCAGTTAACGAACTATGATGTGACAGATATCCAGACAGAGTTGGATACAGAGCAGGTTGTAGCTCTTCGTTTAACCCAGATGCAGAAGTACTTAGAGGAACACAAAAACGATAGTTATGGCACCGTAGAGCCATATAATAACCTGTCCAATGAGGTTGCTGCCTTAGGTGAGATCCTTGACGGTAACGCGACAGACATTAATATCGCATGGTCCGAACCAACTGCATCGGACTCAACCGTACGGAGAACAGCCACGGTATCTTTTAATGCTGCAAACTATGAAACAGCCCGTAATATTGTAACCAATATTGCGAATTTAAAGTACCGCTGTATTATAAGCGATCTACAATTAAATTCCTCAGAGAGTAATATGGCATCTTCTCAGGTATCTGTATCTTTGAGTGTGACCTTCTATGAGACCACAGAGGGTGCAACTGATACAAATGGTCTTGTAACAGAAGAAAAAGAGAAGTAGGCCCTTTTCTATATTCCTTTGTTCTGAACGAAAAATTCAAAAATTTGAAAGCTGTGAACTAGACGTCCTCTACTTCACAGCTTTTTTGGATAGCAAATCCGCGAAATTCAAGACAAATTTGCTTTATAAAAATACTTATAATATAATAATTCAAACTGTGAAACTAGTAATTCCTATTAAGGCACTAGGAGATAATATATATGAGAATTGGAACAGGTTATGATGTACATAAATTGGTGGAGGATCGAAAACTGATTCTCGGCGGAGTAGAGATCCCCTATGAGCGAGGTTTGCTGGGGCACTCCGATGCAGATGTACTCTTACATGCGATTATGGATGCAATCTTAGGTGCAGCCGGTTTAGGAGATATTGGTCTACATTTCCCTGATAATGATCTCAAGTACAAGGGCGCAGATTCCATCAAGCTATTAGAAGCCGTATCAGATATGGTAATGGACCAGGGACTGATGGTTGGAAATGTAGATGCTACAATTATCTGTCAGGCACCAAAGCTTCGCCCTTATATCGATGACATGAAGAATAATATCGCAAATGCGCTTGGAGTATTCCCAGAGCAGGTGAATGTAAAAGCTACAACAGAAGAGCATCTTGGCTTTACAGGCCGGGGAGAGGGCATCTCTGCTCAGGCAGTGTGTCTCTTAGAGGACTTTATGGATGCAAGCCAGACGGTTTATGATAATGGCAGATCCTGCAGCGGATGTAGCGGCTGCGCTAAGAAGGACTGATTTTAGGAGGATGAAATGATTCGTATTTACAACACTTTGACCAAGACAAAGGATGAGTTTAAGCCAATTACTCCAGGTAAGGTTACCATGTACGTATGTGGACCTACTGTATATAACTTTATTCATATCGGTAATGCCAGACCTATGATTGTATTTGATACGGTTCGTCGTTACTTCTCTTACAAGGGCTATGAGGTTAATTATGTATCTAACTTTACTGATGTAGATGATAAGATCATTAAGGGTGCAATCGAAGAAAATACCACTTCTGAGGAGATCTCTCAGCGCTATATCGCAGAATGTAAGAAGGATATGGAGGCTATGAATATCCTCCCCGCAACGAAGAACCCACAGGCGACTCAGGAGATCCAGGGCATGATCAATATGATTCAGACTCTGATTGATAAGGGCTATGCATATCCTGTTTCTGACGGTACTGTATACTACAGAACTCGTAAGTTCCAGGGCTATGGTAAGTTGTCCCATAAGAATATTGATGATTTAGAGGGGGGACATCGTGATATTAAAGTCACAGGTGATCTGAAGGAGGATCCACTGGACTTTGTTCTCTGGAAGCCTAAGAAGGAGGGGGAACCTTCCTGGCCATCTCCTTGGTGCGACGGTCGTCCAGGTTGGCACATCGAGTGCTCTGTTATGAGTAAGAGATACTTGGGAGATACCATTGATATCCATGCTGGTGGAGAGGACTTAATCTTCCCTCATCATGAGAATGAGATTGCCCAGTCTGAGGCAGCAAATGGTGCGCCTTTTGCTCATTACTGGATGCACAATGCATTCTTGAAGATTAATAATGAGAAAATGAGTAAGTCTCTAGGTAACTTCTTTACTGTTAGAGAAATCTCTGAGAAGTACGACTTACAGGTACTTCGCTTCTTCATGCTGACAACTCACTATCGTAAGGCTCTGAATTTTAGCGCAGAACTTATGGAGTCTGCCAAGACTTCTCTTCAGAGAATCACAACTGCAGCTGAGCTTTTAAGGGAGCGCATGGCTTCAGCAACTTCTGATGATTTGACAGCTTCTGAAGAAGCGAAAATTGCTACTTTAAATCAGTTCCGTAGCAATTTTGAAGAGGCTATGGATGATGACTTTAATACAGCAGATGCAATTACCGCAATCTTTGATATTGTGAAATTCATTAACACAGAGACGGATGCAGATAGTTCAAAGGCATTCTTACAGGCAATCCATGATGAGTTTTATCAGTTAGCTGATGTGTTAGGTATTATCTTAGTGAAAAAGGAAGAAGTCTTAGACTCTGAGATCGAGGATCTGATCCATAAGAGACAGGAGGCTCGTAAAAATAAGGACTTCGCTAGAGCAGATGAGATTCGTGATCAGCTTCTTAGCATGGGCATCCAGTTAAAGGATACTAGGGAGGGCGTAAAGTGGCAGAGAGTCTGAATGAACGGATTCGTGAAACTTTTCAGATTGAGGAAAGAGATATTAAGACCTTTTCCCCACTGACTTTGGCCTTTATTGGAGATGGAGTCTATGAGATTATTGTCCGGACATTGATTGTAGATCAGGGCAATACGTCTCCATCCAAGTTGCATAAGATGTCTGCACATATTGTTCGAGCAGAATCCCAGGCTGCAGTCATTGATAGCCTGCAGGAGATCCTAACCGATGAGGAGAAGGAAGTTGCGAGACGAGGACGTAATGCCAAGTCCAATACCCATGCGAAGAATGCATCGGTGATGGACTATCGTAAGGCAACCAGCCTAGAGGCATTACTTGGATATCTATATTTAAAAGGCGAGGATGAGAGAATTCTAGAGCTTGTTAAAGCAGGACTTAAGAAAGGAAACTTTATATGAGAGATGATGATTCCGTAATCGAGGGCAGAAATGTAGTGCTCGAGGCTTTTCGCTCCGGCAAGACCATTGATCGACTATTCGTCCAGGATGGATTAAATGATGGCCCGGTTCGTACCATTGTTCGGGAAGCAAAAAAGCAGAAGATCATTATTGATTTCATTTCCAAAGAACGCTTAGATGAGATGAGTAAAACTGGTCATCACCAGGGTGTTCTGGCATATACTGCCGCATATTCCTATGCAGATATTGAGGATATGTTCCAGTTGGCAGAGTCTAGAGGTGAGGATCCATTTATCATCTTCTTAGATGAGGTGGAGGATCCCCATAATGTTGGTGCCATCATTCGTACAGCTGAAGTAGCTGGAGCACATGGTGTGGTAATCCCAAGTAGAAGATCTGCAGGCTTGACTGCAACTGTAGCCAAGGCATCTGCTGGTGCCTTGAATTTCTTACCAGTGGCAAAGGTTACAAACCTGAATAAAACCATTGAGGATTTGAAGAAGCGGGGCATGTGGTTTGTCTGTGCTGATATGGGTGGTACTACCATGTATGAATTGAATCTGAAGGGTTCCATCGGCCTGGTCATTGGAAATGAAGGATCTGGAGTAAGCACTCTGGTTTCTAAGAATTGCGATATGATTGCATCTATTCCCATGAAGGGACAGATTAACTCTCTGAATGCGTCTGTTGCTTGTGGAGTATTAACTTATGAAATCGTACGACAGAGATCTTTTACCTAAGGGTGAGATAAAAGTAAATACAGAAGTAAATACAGAAGTAAATATAGAAGAATCTATAGATGCCAGTGCCTTTGAACAGGCGCTGGCTCTTCGTGCAACAGAAAGAGATGCAGAAGCAGAGAGAGAACTCTTTGATTTGTATCGTCCCCGAATTGGAAAATACATCGCCAATCAGGCAGAGCATCTACCGGGTACAGAAAAAGAGGATTTGGTGCAGGAGGGAATGATTGGTCTCATGCAGGCCATACATGACTATGATGCTGCTAAAAATCCAAACTTTGCTGCATTTGCCTGGCTTTGTATTAAGAGACAGATTCTTAATGCCAAGGAAAAATTATTCCGTTTAAAAAATCAGCCATTGAATTCCTATATTTCCATTGACGCAGAAGGCGATGAGGATGAGATGCACCTAGACGAAGTGATTGGTCAGGGAGACTTGAATCCGGAATTTTTGTTTTTACAGACGGAAAAGGCAGAGAACCTGCGTCAGGAGATTCGCCGTCAACTGACCCCACTTGAGAGACAGACCTTTTATCTCTATCTCGAGGGCTATAGAGGGAAGGACTTGGCCATGATTCTTCATAGAGATATGAAGTCATGTGATAATGCTATGCAGCGTGTAAGAAAAAAATTACAGCGTAATATTAAATCAGGAGTAAATAAATGATTTACATGGATAATGCGGCTACAACGATGCCGAAGAAGGAAGTGGTGGAAGCCATGATGCCATATCTCACAGAGAACTATGGTAATCCTTCTGCAATCTATCAATTTGCTAATATTTCTAAGGCGGCGATTGCCAAGGCTAGAAAAGAAGTAGCAGATCTGATCCATGTACGTCCAGAAACCATTTACTTTACATCTGGCGGTACAGAGTCAGATAACTGGGTTTTACAAGAGGCCTTTCATAATGCTATTCGAAATGGAATCAAGGAGCCACATATCATCACCTCTCGAATCGAGCACCACGCGATTCTCCATACCTGTCAATCCCTTAGAGAATTAGGCTGCCAGGTAACAATGCTTCCGGTGGATCATAATGGGCTTATTGATCCTAGAGCCGTAAGAGATGCGATTCAGGAAAATACGGTGCTCATATCCATTATGGCTGCGAATAATGAGATTGGAACCATTGAACCAATTACTGAAATCGGTGAGATTGCTCATGGGGCAGGGATTCCATTTCATACGGACGCAGTACAGGCTTTTGGACAGATTCCTATGGATGTATCCAAGATGCCCATTGACTACTTATCTGCATCCAGTCATAAGATCTATGGCCCTAAGGGAGTTGGATTTCTCTATATCAATGAGAAGCAAAAGACCAAGGCACTATTACATGGAGGTGGACAGGAGCGAAACCGTCGAGCCGGCACAGAGAATGTGGCTGGCATCGTTGGCTTTGGCAAGGCATGTGAGCTGGCTAAAAATAGCCTAGAGGATCGCATGCAAAGGGAAAGTAATCTTCGAGACTACATGACGGATCGTCTTTTAAAAGAAATCTCAGATGTCCATCTGAATGGAGATCCGATCAAAAGACTTCCCAATAATATCAATCTTTCATTCCAAGGAATTGAAGGAGAATCTATCCTTATTATGTTGGACATGAGAGGTATCTGCGCATCAAGCGGTTCTGCTTGTACTGCAGGCTCTATTGATCCATCCCATGTTTTGATTGCAACCGGACTTTCCCCCGAGGAAGCGAGAGAGTCTATCCGCTTAACTATTTCTGATACCACCACAAAGGATGAAGTGGATCAGGTAGTGGATGCGCTAATAGAGATTACTGGGCGACTTCGTGAGATGTCCCCTTTATATAGTTGAACTACATGAACCTTAGTAGAGAGGTATGCTATTGGATAATCAGAAGAAAACAGTCGTTGTAGGTATGTCAGGTGGAGTCGACTCCTCAGTATGTGCTTACCTATTAAAGGAACAGGGCTATAATGTCATCGGTGTTACGATGCAGATCTGGCAGTCAGAAGAGCAGGCAATTCTCGAGGACAATGGTGGATGTTGTGGCTTATCTGCCGTAGATGATGCCCGTCGCGTGGCCAATCATATTGGAATTCCATATTATGTCATGAATTTTAAAGATGACTTTAAGAAATACGTTATCGATTACTTTACATCTGAGTATCTTATAGGACGTACCCCGAATCCTTGTATTGCCTGCAATCGATATGTGAAGTGGCAGTCTCTTCTGAATCGTGCCATGGAGATCGGAGCGGACTATATTGCTACTGGTCACTATGCTCGTATTGAAAAATTGCCAAGCGGTCGTTTTGCCATTAAGAATTCTGTCACTGCGGAAAAGGACCAGACCTATGCCCTTTATAATCTAACCCAGGATCAGCTTCAGAAGACTCTGATGCCAATTGGTGAGTATCATAAGGATGAGGTTCGTAAGATTGCATTAGAAGCAGGACTTCCAACGGCCCATAAGCATGACAGCCAGGATATCTGCTTTATTCCAGACCATGACTATGCAGGATACTTAGAGAGAGAAGTCCCGGGTCAGATTCCAGGGCCTGGTAACTTTGTTACCAAGGATGGCGTGATTCTTGGTAAGCATCTGGGAATTACCCACTATACAGTTGGCCAGCGAAAGGGCTTGAATCTCTCCATGGGTCATCCGGTATTTGTCACAGAGATTCGCCCAGAGACCAATGAGGTAGTGATCGGTGAGGCAGAGGATGTCTTCACCCAGGTGGTTGCATTCGACCAGCCCAATTTCATGTCCGAAGCCAGCTTTGATCCAGATAAGACTTATGGCGCGAAGGTTCGCTATGCACACCGCACCTCACCTTGTCGCGTGGAGCAGATTGCAGAGGATCGATATCAGGCGGTTTTTGAGACGCCAGTTCGTGCAGCTACACCAGGTCAGGCTATTGTCTTATATGATGGAGAGCTTGTAGCAGGTGGTGGGGTGATTCTATAATGAGAGAAGATTTACACAATTTATTTGACTGTCATATGCACACCTCCTTTTCAGGAGACTGCCAGGTGGATCCAATTCTTCAGATTCGCCGAGGAAAGGAATTGGGCCTGGGTGGTGTCACCATAACAGATCACTTGGACATGGATTATAAGGAAGAGCCAGGGCTATTTGATTTGGACTTTCCTTCATATATAGAGGAGATATCAACTTTACAGAAAGAGGAGAGTGATGAATCCTTCCAGGTCGGCCTGGGTCTGGAACTAGGTCTGCAGGAGCATCTTAAGGAGGAGCATCACAATCTTCTTAAGAAGTATCCCTTTGATTATGTCATTGGTTCCATCCATGTGGTAAATGGAGTGGATCCTTACTATGCTCCTTACTTTCAGGATCGAAGCCCAGTAGAAGCCTATACCGAGTATCTAGAGGCATGTCTTAGAAATGTAAACCAATTTCATGAATTCGATTCCTTTGGACACTTGGATTATATCGCTCGTTACGGAAGCCATTTTTATAAAGATGTGCCAAAAAAACTAGACCTTAAGACATATGGTGGACTGGTGGATGCTATATTAGAAGCATTGATCCGGTATGATATTGCCTTAGAAGTAAATACTGCAGGATTTCGTCATGGTTTAGGAAATCCAAATCCTTCCTTTGAGATTATTACGAGATATAAGGAATTAGGAGGACAACTGCTGACCCTTGGTGCAGATGCACACCGGACAGAAGAGGTTGGCCTACATTTCGAAAATATGGCAGCGCTTTTAAGAGAATGTGGTTTTGATTCCTATGCAGTATTTCGTAATCGAAAACCAGAAATCCATCCTTTGGTTTCCTGAATGGGAAAATATAGGACATTTTAAAAAATATGTAACGAAAATCCACCGAAATCGGCTGTTTTTTTCGTGGGTTCGTGAAAAATGTGTCAAAGAATGAAGAAAAACTTGAATTCTTGAACTTGATTCGATACAATTAGTGAGGTTTGAGCGAAAGCTCTAAAAATAATTATTTTCAAAATTATTAGGAGGAAACTAATATGGCAGTAAGAGTTGCGATTAATGGTTTCGGTCGTATTGGACGTCTTGCATTTAGACAGATGTTCCAGGCAGAGGGTTTTGATATCGTTGCAATCAACGATCTGACATCCCCTGACATGCTGGCTTACCTTCTGAAGTATGATTCTTCTCAGGGACGTTATGCTAAGGCTGATAAGGTATCTAACACAGATCATTCCATCATCGTTGATGGTCACGAGATCGAGATCTACAAGGAAGCAGACGCTAACAACCTTCCTTGGGGCGATCTTGACATCGATGTAGTTCTTGAGTGTACAGGTTTCTATACATCCAAGGATAAGGCACAGGCTCATATCAATGCTGGTGCTAAGAAGGTAGTTATCTCTGCTCCTGCAGGTAACGATCTTCCTACAATCGTTTACAACACTAACCATGAGACTCTGACAGAGAAGGATGACATCATCTCTGCAGCTTCTTGTACAACAAACTGCCTGGCTCCTATGGCAAAGGCTCTGAACGAGCTGGCTGCTATTCAGTCTGGTATCATGGTTACAATTCACGCTTACACTGGTGACCAGATGATTCTTGATGGTCCTCAGAGAAAGGGCAACAAGAGACGTAGCCGTGCAGGCGCTGAGAATATCGTTCCTAACACTACTGGTGCTGCTAAGGCTATCGGCCTTGTTGTTCCAGAGCTGAACGGTAAGCTGATTGGTTCCGCACAGCGTGTACCTGTTCCTACAGGTTCTACAACTATCCTTACAGCTGTTGTTAAGGGTGACGTTACAGTTGATCAGGTTAACGCTGCAATGAAGGCTGCTCAGACTGAGTCCTTCGGTTACAACGAAGACCCTATCGTTTCCAAGGATATCGTTGGAATGACTTACGGTTCTCTGTTCGATGCAACTCAGACCATGGTTCTTCCTGTTGGCGATGGCAACACTGAGGTTCAGGTTGTTTCTTGGTATGATAACGAGAACTCCTTCACATCTAACATGTGCAGAACTATCAAGTACTTCGCTAAGTTCCTGAACAAGTAATTTTAGCTACTTGATTTAAGTGAAGACCTAAAGAGGGTCCGGTCTTAGGACCGGGCCCTTTTTCTATTATGTGAGGTAGATAAACTACAACTCACAACCTAGGAGGATAAAGATGGAATTAAATAAGAAGACCGTTGATGATATCAACGTAAAGGGCAAGAGAGTACTGTGCCGTTGTGATTTCAACGTACCTATTATCGATGGTAAGATCACAGATGAGAACCGTCTGGTTGGTGCACTGCCTACAATCAAGAAGCTGATCGCTGATGGTGGTAAGGTTATCCTTTGCTCTCACCTTGGTAAGGTTAAGACTGAGGAAGATAAGAAGACGAAGACTCTTGCTCCTGTAGCAAAGAGACTGTCTGAGCTTCTTGGCCAGGAAGTTAAGTTCGTAGCAGACGAGAACGTTGTTTCTGATGCTGTACGTGCTGAAGTTGAGAAGATGAAGGATGGCGATGTAATTCTCTTAGAGAATACTCGTTTCAGAGCAGAAGAGACTAAGAATGGTGAAGCATTCTCTAAGGATCTTGCTTCTATCGCTGATGTATTCGTTAACGATGCATTCGGTACTGCGCATAGAGCACATTGCTCTAACGTTGGTGTTACAATGTTCGTTGACACTTGCGTTGTTGGATATCTGATGCAGAAGGAGATCAAGTTCCTTGGCGATGCTGTCGAGAACCCTGTTCGTCCATTCGTAGCTATCCTTGGTGGTGCTAAGGTTGCTGATAAGCTTGCTGTAATCGATAACCTTCTGAATAAGTGTGACACCCTGATCATCGGTGGTGGTATGGCTTATACATTCCTGAAGGCTCAGGGTTACGAGATTGGTAAATCTCTCTGTGATGACTCTAAGATTGATTACTGTAAGGAAATGATGGCTAAGGCTAAGAAGCTTGGTAAGAAGTTACTTCTTCCAGTTGACTCTGTAACCGTAGCTGAGTTCCCTAACCCTGTATCTGAGCCATGCGAAACTCAGATTGCTGATATCGATGCACTTCCTGCAGATCGTGAAGCTTGTGATATTGGACCTAAGACTCAGGCTATGTTCGCTCAGGCTGTAGCTGATGCTAAGACTGTTGTATGGAACGGACCTATGGGTGTATCTGAGAACCCTTCTCTTGCAGCTGGTACAATTGCAGTTGCTAAGGCTCTGGCTGACTGTGATGCTACAACGATCATTGGTGGTGGTGACTCTGCAGCTGCTGTTAATAACCTTGGCTTCGGTGATAAGATGACTCATATCTCTACCGGTGGTGGTGCTTCCCTTGAGTTCCTTGAGGGTAAGGAGCTTCCTGGTGTAGTTGCTGCAAACGACAAGGATTGATTTGGAGGAATATCATGGCAAGAAAGAAAATTATTGCTGGTAACTGGAAAATGAACAAGACTCCTAGCGAAGCTAAGGCTCTTGTAGAACTTCTTGCTCCACTGGTTAAGAATGATGATGTAGACGTCGTTTACTGCGTACCTGCAATCGACATCGTACCTGTAGTAGAGGCTGTTAAGGGTTCTAACGTAGCAGTTGGTGCTGAGAACATGTATGTTGAGGAGAGTGGTGCTTACACAGGCGAGATCTCACCGAACATGTTAGTTGATGCTGGCGTAAAGTACGTTATCATCGGACATTCCGAGAGACGTGAGTACTTCCATGAGGATGATGCTTTCCTGAACAAGAAGGTTCTGAAGGCTTTTGAGCACGGCCTGACTCCAATCCTTTGCTGTGGTGAGACACTTGAGCAGAGAGAGTCTGGTGTTACTCTTGACTGGATCCGTCTGCAGATTAAGTCTGACATGCAGAATGTTACTGCTGAGCAGGCTGCTTCCATGGTTATCGCATACGAGCCAATCTGGGCAATCGGAACTGGTAAGACTGCAACATCTGACCAGGCTGAGGAAGTATGTAAGGCTATCCGTGAGACAATCGCTGAGATCTATGATACAGATACAGCTGAGAAGATCCGTATCCAGTACGGCGGTTCTATGAACGCTGGTAACTGCAAGGAGCTTCTTGCTAAGCCTGATATCGATGGTGGTCTGATCGGTGGCGCTTCTCTGAAGGCTGACTTCGGTGAAATCGTTAACTATAACAAGTAATTGTTGAGATAGACTCATTATGAGAGGTTCAACTGCGAAAGCAGTTGGACCTCTTTTTTTATGAAGAGGGTTTCTTACAGATGGTTCTATGCTATAATGTCTACGCACAAAAACCATTGACAGGAGAACATAATGAAGAGAAAACTTGTTAGCGTATTGCTTGGCTTATTAGCTATTTCCATGCTTGCATCCTGTGGCAATACATCTAAGAATAAAAGCACGAAGACAACCACTACTAGCACGAAGTCTGGAAAAGAAGAGGAGGATTTTGACTATTCTAAGGCCCAGTCTGCAGACTTAGAAGTACTTTCCTATGATGGGGATAGTAGAGCTTCTTTGACATTAGGTCTCCGATTTGATTATGGAATTCAGGGAGAAAATCAGAATTATCAGGAGGCGAAGAAGTGGTATGAGAGTTCAGCCACCCAGGGGAACTCCAATGCGATGGTTCATTTGGGCTATCTCTATCTCTTTGGCTTAGGGACAGAGCAGGACCTTACCAAGTCAATGAATTACTTTAATAATGCTGCGACTGCAGGAAATGCAGACGGATATGCTGGACTTGGCAGATACTACTTGAATAACCCAAGCATTCCAGATGCAGCGAGCCTGGCTTATTCCAATATTAAAACAGCCTGTGACGAAGACAATACCATGGGAATCTATCTCATGGGTTACTTATATGAAAAGGGAATTGGAGTCACACAGGATACCAATACTGCCATTACTTATTACGAGAAATTGATTGAGACAACACCGTCGGATGTGTCTAAGGTTAAGAGATATCCTTATCAGGAAGCTTATGTTCGCCGTTCCCTAATCTATCTCCAATCTGTTCTTGGGGATCCTACTGCAGGAGTAACCAATACCAATCCGGAAGGTGATACCAAGGATGAGGACAAGGAAAATGCAGATAAGGAACAGGCATTGAAACTATTAAAGACTTGTGCTGAAAGTAGCTATGCACCAGCTGAATACTACCTTGGCATTGTCTATGAAAAGGGTATTGGCACCAGCGTAAGCTATTCCAATGCCATTTCCTATTTCGAAAAGGCGTCAAAGAAGGACTATGCACCTGCACAGAATCGCTTGGGTTATATTTACTTCAATGGTCTGGGCGTGGATGTGGACTACAATCAGTCTGCTTATTACCAGAAATTAGCTGCGGCACAGGGTTATGCAGCGGCTCAGGTCAACCTGGGATACCTCTATGAAAAGGGATTAGGGGTGGATAAGAATCTGAACCTAGCCAGACAGTACTACCAGATGGCAGCCAATCAGAATTTTGGCGGTGCCGAGGAGTCCGTCCTTCGTGTGGATCAGCTTATCTCTGAGCAGGCAAAATAGAATTGTATGATTGCTTTGTAAATATTGGTTTATATTTGGCTAAAATTCATTTTTCATATCTAATATAATTAATAAGAACTACTTAATAGACATGGTCCATTTAGAAGTATTATTATATTAACGTAATCATTGTTTTTTATGAAAAGGAGCATAGATAGTCATGGCAGAAGAATTTAGACCAATCAAAGAAGGTAAGGTTCGTGAGGTATATGATAATGGAGATTCTCTTATCATGGTTGCAACAGACCGAATCTCTGCTTTTGATGTCATTCTGAAGAATATGGTTACCGATAAGGGTGCCATCCTGACACAGATGTCAAAATTCTGGTTTGACTATACACAGGATATTCTTCCAAATCATATGATTAGCTGTGATACAAAGGATATGCCCGCATTTTTCCAGAACGACAAGTTTCAGGGTAGAAGCATGAAGGTGAAGAAACTGAACATGCTTCCAATTGAGTGTATTGTTCGTGGTTATATTACAGGCTCTGGCTGGGCAAGCTACCAGGAGAATGGTACTGTCTGCGGAATTAAGTTGCCAGAGGGCCTGAAGGAGTCTGATAAACTGCCTGAGCCGATTTATACACCATCTACGAAGGCTGAATTGGGAGATCATGATGAGAATATCTCCTTTGAGCAGAGTGTGGATCACTTAGAGAAGTACTTCCCAGGTAGAGGACAAAAGCTGGCTGAACAGCTTCGTGATAATACCATTGCTATGTATAAGAAGTGTGCAGACTATGCACTGACACGTGGCATCATCATCGCTGACACGAAGTTTGAGTTCGGCTTGGATGAAGATGGCAATATGGTAATTGGTGATGAGATGCTGACACCAGATAGTTCTCGCTTCTGGCCACTGGATGGATATGAAGCTGGTCATGGTCAGCCATCCTTCGATAAGCAGTTCGTACGTAATTGGCTGAAGGAGAACCCAGACAGCGGATATAAGCTGCCAGAGGATGTTATCGATAAGACAATTGGTAAGTACAAGGAAGCCTATAAGCTTTTGACTGGCAAAGAGTTTCATAAATAATAATTGATATCCATGGCTCTAGATACTTTTTGAGCCATGGATTTTCAGCCCTAGTCAATCGCTTATTGTGTTTTAGGAGAACTATGGAATTAGAAAAGAAGAAAAACGAAGAGACAGGTCTGAATGAAGAGTGCGGCGTCTTCGGGATCTATGATTTCGAAGGGAATAATGTAGCGCGTACCATCTACTATGGCCTCTTTGCACTGCAGCATCGAGGACAGGAGAGTGCAGGTATTGCTGTTGCTAATACCAGTTCCAATCATCCACATGTTCATTCTTATAAGGGTATGGGCCTGGTAAATGAGGTATTTGATGCAGATAGCCTGGATGGAATGCACGGTAATATTGGTGTAGGCCATGTACGCTATTCTACAGCAGGCGCTTCTACCAGAGAGAATGTTCAGCCTTTGGTTTTAAACTATGCCAAGGGTACCCTTGCTCTGGCTCATAATGGTAATCTGATCAATGCCAATGAACTTCGTGATGAACTGTCCTATACAGGGGCAATCTTCCAGACCACCATTGACTCAGAGTCCATTGCCTACTTAATCGCAAGAGAGCGTCTGAAGGTACATAATGTTGAGGATGCTTTGAGTGCTGCCAGCCGTAAGATTCGGGGTGCTTATTCCCTGATTCTTATGAGCCCGAGAAAATTGATTGGTATGAGAGATCCTCATGGATTTAAGCCTCTTTGCATCGGTAAGAGAGATAATGCTTACATCCTGGCCTCTGAGACATGTGCCTTAGATACCATCGGGGCAGAATTTGTCCGAGATGTAGAGCCAGGTGAGATTGTCACCATTACAAGAGACGGCATTAAGTCTGATAAGAGCAATCAGATTCCAAAGGAAAAACAGGCCCATTGCATTTTCGAGTATATCTACTTTGCAAGACTTGATAGTATCATTGATGAGATCCCGGTACAGGAAGCTCGTATTCGCGCAGGCCGATTCTTAGCTCAGGATTCTCCAATTGATGCAGACCTTGTCATCGGCGTTCCAGAGTCTGGTAACGCTGCTGCCATGGGATTTGCTTTAGAGTCTGGAATCCCATATGGTGTGGGCTTCCAGAAGAATACCTATGTGGGGCGAACCTTCATTAAGCCAGGCCAGCAGAGCCGTGAGTCCTCTGTCCAGGTGAAGCTTAATCCGATTCGAAATGTGGTAAATGGCAAGCGAATCGTCATGATTGATGACTCCATCGTTCGTGGTACTACATCGGATCGTATTGTGAAGATGCTTCGCGATGCAGGTGCGACGGAGGTCCATGTTCGTATCTCTGCACCTCCATTCCTGTGGCCATGTTACTTCGGAATCGATGTGCCAGCCCGTGATCAGCTGATTGCATACAATCGTTCCATTGATGAGATCAGACAGGTGATCGGCGCGGATTCTCTTGGCTACTTAAATATAGACCGACTCCCAGAGATGGTGGAAGGCCTACCAATCTGCAACGGTTGTTTCACTGGAAAGTATCCAATGGAGCCACCAAAGCATGATATCCGTGGAGAATTCGATGCATAGGTCAAGATGGCCTCTACACGAACATATGGAATTGGTTTCTATTTCTAAATAAGGAGAGAGTTTTCATGAATACAGATCAGTATATTAGCCCACTGTCCGAGAGATATGCATCTAAGGAGATGCAGTTCATCTTCTCTGAGGATAATAAGTTTCAGACCTGGAGAAAACTATGGATTGCCCTGGCTGAGACGGAGATGGAATTAGGTTTATGTGATGAAAATGGTCAGCCTACCATCACCCAGGAGATGATCGATGAGATGAAGCAGCATGTGACGGACATCAACTATGATGTAGCACGTGCAAGAGAAAAGGTGGTTCGTCATGATGTTATGAGCCATGTCTATGCCTATGGACAGCTTTGCCCTAAGGCTGCTGGAATCATCCACCTAGGAGCAACATCCTGCTATGTTGGTGATAATACCGATGTGATTATTATGAAAGAGGGTCTGACCCTGGTTCGTAAGAAGTTACTAAATGTCATCGATCAGCTGGCTCGTTTTGCAGATACCTATAAGGAGACACCAACTCTGGCATTTACTCATTTTCAGCCTGCGCAGCCGACCACAGTTGGTAAGCGTGCGACTCTGTGGATCAATGAATTCATGGTGGACTTAGAGGACCTTGACTATGTCATTGGTTCTCTAAAGCTGCTTGGATCTAAGGGTACAACTGGTACACAGGCATCCTTTAGAGAACTTTTCCAGGGCAATGATGAGATCATCGATCAAATTGATCCTATGATTGCGAAAAAGATGGGCTTCAAGGCCTGTGTTCCTGTATCTGGACAGACCTATTCTAGAAAGCATGACACCAGAGTCTTAAATGTACTTGCTGGTATCGCAGCATCTGCTCATAAGATGAGTAATGATATCCGACTCCTTCAGCATCTGAAGGAAGTGGAAGAGCCATTTGAAAAGTCTCAGATTGGTTCCTCTGCTATGGCGTATAAGAGAAATCCAATGCGTTCTGAGCGTATTGCATCCTTATCTCGTTATGTAATGATTGATGCGCTTAATCCTGCAATTACATCTGCTACCCAGTGGTTTGAACGTACCCTTGATGATTCTGCCAATAAGCGCCTCTCTGTTGCTGAGGGCTTCTTAGCTACAGATGGTATCCTTGACCTCTGCATCAATGTCACAAATGGACTGAAGGTATATGAGAAGGTGATCGAAAAGAGACTTCTGTCTGAGCTTCCATTCATGGCAACTGAGAATATTATGATGGATGCTGTAAAGCACGGCGGCAATCGCCAGGAGATCCATGAAGAGATCCGTGAACTGTCTATGAAGGCTGCCGCTCACGTGAAGGAAGAGGGTGGAGACAACAATCTCTTAGAACTGATTGCCCAGGATCCGAAGTTCGGCCTGACCCTTGAGGAACTTCATGAGAAGACCTTAGATCCATCCCTCTATGTAGGTCGTGCTCCTCGTCAGGTTGAAGTCTATCTTCGTGACGTGGTTCGTCCTGTATTGGATGCAAATAAGGAACTGCTTGGTGTCCAGGCAGAGATTAATGTATAAAGAGTAATCGAAGGATAGTAAAAATTTAAGATGAATAGAATTGATGTGCAGGTTGAAATTCATAAAACGATACAATTATAGGTAAAAATGTAGAAATTTCACATAAAAATGCAGGATTCGTTCCAATAAAATTCATTTTGATATAAAAAAGTGTTTGAAATGTACAAAAAAACGAACGAAATGAATTTATATATAATAATTGCACTCAAAGAAACCCTTGGGTATAATACTTTTATGTGTTAAAGAATTAATCGGATAGGAACGATTAGTTTTTATTAGATTTTTAAGAGAAGGAGAAAGAAAAAGATGAAGTTTCAGAGCACTTATCTTCAGAGCGTTTACGATGGACTTGAGGCACGTAACGCAGAGCAGAAGGAATTCCTTCAGGCAGTTGCAGAGGTTCTTGAATCATTAGAGCCAGTTGTTGCAGCAAACCCTGAGATTGAGAAGTGGGGTATCATCGAGCGTATCGTTGAGCCTGAGCGTATCATTCAGTTCAGAGTATCATGGGTTGATGACAATGGTAAGGTTCAGGTGAACCGTGGTTACAGAGTACAGTTCAACTCTGCAATCGGACCTTACAAGGGTGGTTTAAGACTTCATCCATCTGTTAACCTTTCTGTAATTAAGTTCTTAGGTTTCGAGCAGATCTTTAAGAATTCTCTTACAACACTTCCAATTGGTGGTGGTAAGGGTGGTTCTGACTTCGATCCTAAGGGTAAGTCAGACATGGAGATCATGAGATTCTGCCAGGCATTTATGACAGAGCTTGCTAAGCACATTGGTGCTGACACTGACGTTCCAGCTGGTGATATCGGTGTAGGCGGACGTGAGATTGGCTTCCTGTTCGGACAGTATAAGAGACTTAGAAATGAGTTCACAGGTGTACTTACTGGTAAGGGACTTACCTATGGTGGTTCCCTTGCACGTACACAGGCAACTGGTTACGGCGTATGCTACTTCACTCAGGAGATGCTAAAGTCTACTAAGAACGACTCTTTCCAGGGTAAGACTGTAGCAGTTTCTGGTGCTGGTAATGTTGCAATCTATGCAATTGAGAAGGCTTATCAGCTTGGCGCTAAGCCTGTCACATGTTCTGATTCTACTGGTTGGATCTATGACCCTGAGGGAATCGATGTTGCACTTCTGAAGGAAGTGAAGGAAGTAAAGCGTGCACGTCTGACGGAGTATGCTGCTGCTAGACCATCTGCTGAGTACCATGAGAAGAAAAATGGTGAGCACGGTGTATGGCAGTATAAGGTTGACATCGCACTTCCATGTGCAACCCAGAACGAGTTGAATGAAGAAGATGCAAAGATGCTGATCGATAATGGTGTAATCGCAGTAGCAGAAGGTGCTAATATGCCTTCTACTCCAGAGGCTATTCTGGCATTCCAGAAGGCTGGAGTTCTCTTCGGACCTGCTAAGGCTGCTAATGCTGGTGGTGTTGCGACAAGTGCCCTTGAGATGTCTCAGAACTCTGAGAGACTTCATTGGACATTCGAGGAGGTTGATTCTAAGCTTGAGGGTATCATGAAGGGTATCTTCCATGCATGTGATGATGCTTCTAAGAAGTACGGCTTAGAGGGTAACTACGTAGCTGGTGCTAATATCGCTGGTTTCGAGAAGGTTGCTGACGCTATGATTGCACAGGGTATTGCATACTAAATAGAAACCGATTTGATCAATTGGTATGACCACCCACGGGGACCTGTCCTCGTGGGTGTTTTTTTATGGGTCGTGACCCAGTTGAGCGCGCGAAGCGTGCGAAATATAAACCACCCGCTATGCGGGTGCGCGGTGTTTGTTATACAAAAAAATCACCTTTCCGTTATAATTTTGGATGTTCAAGCCTAAA
>Ga0256405_10002178_pt1 | contig 46981 bp, 44 predicted proteins | sample RumenRJG_02DNA_FD_189096 | JGI IMG/M metagenome (GOLD analysis project Ga0256405, IMG submission 189096) | Bovine rumen microbial communities from Lethbridge, Alberta, Canada - RJG_02 | ecosystem: Host-associated > Mammals > Digestive system > Stomach > Rumen | place: Canada: Alberta... | reverse complement strand
GTATGCGGTAATCCCTGTTACCATTGATCTTGACAATCATCAGTATACAGGTAAATCCACGTTGCTACAAATGTGAGGTCACTTCATATTATCTAAAGTCACGAGTGTTAGCCCTAAGATTATAAAAAAATGGGACATCGATTTCTCAATGTCCCAAATCATACTATTGTCTGTAAAAGGTCATCGGATCTACAAGTTCGCAGTCTACTATAATTCCATAATGAAGATGGGGAGCTGTTGATCTACCCGTCGAACCTGAATAAGCTACAACCTGTCCGGCAGACACTGTATCCCCTACCTCACAATTGTACTTATTAAGATGGTAGAAAAATACCGTTCTGTTCGACCCAATATCAATCTTAACGCACCTTCCACCTGTATCAGCATCTCCTACATAAATCACAGTCCCCGCCGCCGGAGCTCTTACAGGAGAGTTCATTTCACAGGCTATATCTACACCACTATGGTCAGCTACAAACTCATTTGTAAAAGGATCGATTCTTCCACCAAAAGGAGATGTAATTTCCTGGCTGTCCACCGGCCATAATAATGATCCGGAATTCTGCTGATTAAGATTATTATCAGAATTAAGCTGAAGCTTAATTCTGTAATTTCTCTCATCCTCAAGAAGCTTTTCGTCAGTTTTTCTTTCAAGCTCCTCTATAGTTTCAAGAGCCGATCTTGCCTCCTTTATCTTTGAATTGTAGCTTTCAATCTGTTTTACCTTTTCATCACAAACAAGTTCCATTGCTTCCTGCTCAGAAACCTTGGCTTCGATGATCGCTTCGATATTCTCATCAAGAACATCCATCATCGCCTTCTTGTTTGCTATTTCTTTTCTTGTTTCGATCAGATCTGTAAAAAGCTTTTGATCATACTCATCTAGTGCTCTGATATACTCTAATTCATTATTTACAGAATTGAAATCCGTAGCATTTAAAATTGCATCCAGATATGTATATCGATTATTCTCATAATCCATTCTTATATGCTCTTTAAAAAGCTCATATTGCTCTGCTTCATCAGCTTCGGCAACCTTAAGCTGTTCCTCAAGATCTATCGAAGTATTAATAGCAATCTTACGCTTCTCATCAAGCTCATCTATTTCATCCTGATACTGAATTATAAGCTCATCCATAGCACGGAGCTTCTCGATTATATCATTCTGTGATTCCATCAGACCATTGAGAAGCTGTTGAACCTGAGCCTTATCCTTTTTGAGTTCCTGAAGCTGCTGGTTAAGCTTTAATAAACCCTCCTGATTAAATACGGTTGTTCCGGTCGTGCCGATAGTGGTTCCTTTCGCTGCATCAGTATCCGATGCTTTCTCTTCTGAATCAGATTCTTTCTTTTCATCAGATTTCTCTGTAACGGTTTCTTCAGTAGTATTCTGTTCCGATGTTTGTTCCGATGAAGCTTCTTCAGTAGATGTCTGTTCGGTTGATGACTGCTCGGTTGCCGGCTGTTCTTCAGATGACTCCGTCGGTTCTTCAGTCTGATTTTCCGTTGAACCATCTGTTACCGCTCCGGAATCAGATGAATCATCATCTATAGCACGACCTGAATCATCAGAATCACTTCCTCCCGATCTTCCGGAATCAGATGCTTCTATCCTTTCGGAATTATATGCACTTTTTTCAGATTCTGCAGCATATGCCGTACTTCCGTTCATGATCAATGACGTAATAAGAACGACCGCTATGTATTTTCCTTTCTTCAATAACTCACCTCTGAAATCATTTCAATCAAATTCATTCTATATAATGTTTCAAAATGTATATATCGGATTATAATTTTCTTGATTTTTGTTCATTATACAGTAGGGAGCTGTTAAAAATCAAATTAAGATATTATGTAGTGAAATCCTATTTTTCATCAGACGAAACAACTGAAATATCAACAGACGCAGTTTTAAATCCGGCTGACAATATAGTGAGACACGCTGATCCCGCTTCATAACCTGATCTTAAAATCGCTGTCGCACGTCCTCTGAAACTAACGGTTTCTCCGTCAGTATAATCATCTTCAGTTACAGGATTACCTGATCCGAATCCGGCCAGTGATGCATTTCCGGTCACTTCAGCACTTAAAGGTATCTCTGCATCACATACCGGATTTCCTTCCGAATCAACTGCTTCTATCATGACATATATTACGTCATGCCCGTCAGCTCTCATAATCTCTTTTTCCGGAATAAGCCTGATTTCTGCCACTTCTCCTGTTGTAATAAGTTGATCTCTGCTAACCTCTTTACCGTCCGTATAGCTTACAGCCTCAACCTTTCCCGGTTCATATTCAGTATCGAAGCTGACTGAATTCGGCATCGGTTTCTCCATGCAAACAGGTTTTCTTCCCAGAGATCTGCCATTTACAAACACTTCGACTTCCTCTGCGTTAGAATAGACAACCAGCTTAACAGGATGTTTTTCATATCCTTTATAATTCCAGTTCTTAAACACTCCCGGGAATCCCCACATAGTCATCATTTCTACCTTTCCAAAGAAATCCGGATGCATAGAATATAAATATGTATTTTTACTTCCCCATACTACACTTCTGTATGTACCCTGAGGAAGCATATTTCCGTTTATATCAAAATCTCCGTCATTGGCGGTTCTCCACGGGAAAGGTGACCCCGGCTGAGGCATCAGAGACCAGGATCCTTTTTCAACCAAAGGATCATTTTCATCAACATATACTGCCTTTCCGATTCCTGCTTCTCCGATATAATCCCATGCAGTCCATGTAAAATCTCCGATGACATATGGCAGTCTCTCAACCAGCGGCCAGCGATAGCCTATCTGAACAGCAAAATTCTCAGATCCGAGAATTACCCTTTCCGGAAACATCTCATGATCCCGTTCATACAGGTCTTCCATATAGTTATATCCCACAACATCAAGTCCATTTGTAAAAGGCTCCGTGATTTTCTCCCATGTTGTGTCTTCCAAACCATCAGCTGAATTCTGTTCCTGACTCTGCCCTCTCATCAGAGCATCATCCAGCCCGCTCCATAACGAACAGATTCCGTTGCTTATTGGTCTGGTTCCATCAAGTCCTCTGATGGTTTCCGCAAGTCGTGTTGCAAATGTATATCCGTTATCCAGTCCGCCTCTTTCCGGTATTTCATTACCGGTAGACCAAATGATCACCGACGGATGAATTCGGTCTCTTCTTACAAATGCAGCAAGATCCTTTTCCCAATCGGTTGCAAAAAACTGACTGTAATCTCCTCCACGCTTTGCTATTCCCCATGCATCGAAAGCCTCATCAAAAACATACATACCGAGTCTGTCACAAGCTTCTATCAAAGCTGCCGAAGGTGGATTATGTGCAGTACGTACCGCATTAAAACCGACCTCCTTAAGTTTGCTTATTCTTCTGGCCTCCGATTCATATAGAGAGACTGAACCCAGAAGTCCGTTATCATGATGTATACATCCTCCCTTAAGTTTTACGGTTTTACCATTAATCTCGAGTCCGCGTACAGAATCTGCAGTGACAGTTCTAATACCAAACAGCGTACTTGCCTCATCGACAGTTGTATTATCATCTGCAATAAAATGTGTTCTGTATACTCCCAGATTTTCAGCTTTAACCTTAACCACATACAGATTAGGACTATCCACATCCCATAATTCCGGATTTTCAACATTCATTTCGATTCTTGCTGTTTCAGTTCTGCCTGCATTTATCTGGATAACACGCTTTACATTTCCAACTATCTCATCACTGCTTTCCTTTACAAGATCTACCGAAATCTGAGTTAATCTATTATCCTGTGTTGCATTTTCAACTTCCACTTCAAACTCAAGAAATGCATATCCACCTGATATTTCCTTAGTACGTGCAAATATACCATCATTTACAATGTGAACCCTCGGACCGTGGCAGAGCTTGACCCCACGATATAATCCTGAACCTGTATACCAACGTGAATTCACATACATACTGGTATTTACAACTATCATGATCCTGTTTTCTTCGCCGAATGTCACATAATCTGTAATGTCAACGTAGAACGGGGCATACCCGTAATGCTGATATCCGACCTTACAGCCGTTAACTTCTATCGAAGCATTCATCATTGCTCCATCAATCTTAAGACCGATATTTTCCTTCTCCCATTCCTTTGGGATCATTACATTTTTTACATAATTGGTTATATCCCCCGTAAAATATCCGCTGTCAGACTTTGCCGGAGCATCTGGTGTTACAGGCGTTCCTATCATGCCATCATGAGGAAGATTTACTTCCACCCCCGGAGTCTCATCAAGCATAGCCAGAGAATCTATAAATCCTCTTCTGAATATCCACTTCTCATCCAAATTTACAAGCTGCATTTTCCACCCTCCTATAGCAACAAAAATACTTCAAGAATATCTCTTTATTCATGCGCTAATTCTATCATAATTTCCGGTGAAATACAGTCCGACTATTTATTTAAACATGACGAAATTTTATGAAAAAAACAGTTACTGTTCACAATCCGACTGCAGATTATAAACAGTAACTGTTTACTATATCAGCTGACTCAGCTGTTCTATAAGATCTCCCTTACCGGATACGGATATTTCACCGACACGGTTGCAGATTCTTTCCAGATATTCAAGCCTCTTCAGCTGGAACAAAGTCTTATTTTCATCCATAAGCTTTGCTGTATTCATAAGTGATCTTGTTGATGCTACCTCCTCTCTTCTTTCGATCACATTTGCCTGTGCCTTCTTCTCGGCTACAAGAACAGTATTCATGATTTCCCTGATCTCACCCGGAAGTATGATATCTCTGATACCGAAACTTCCGAATTCAACACAGAAATCCTTCTCGCCTTCGCGGAGCTTTCTGTCAAGAATCTCGCTTAACTCACTTCTTCTTTCAAGTATCTCATCCAGCTTGTAGTTTCCTATAAGCTCTCTGGATACCATCTGGATGAAGGAATAGAGCTGATCCGTCAGATTTGTTCTGTCGGATACGGACTTCTCGGCATATGTTATCCTGTAGTTTGTAACCATGTTGAGCCTTATACCTACCTTATCCTTTGTAAGTATCTCCTGGCCGACAACATTTAATTCTCTCCACTTCATGTCGATAACCACGGCCTTCACTTCTCTGACAACATTCCAGTAATAATACAGACCTTCACTCAGCTTATCCGTAAGCGTATTGTTGATATATATCAGAGCCTCCTCGCCCTGTCCCACAACAACCTTTGTATAATACCTCTGTGGTATATACTGGATCATATCCTTGGTAAGTTCTTCCTGAAACTTCAGTTCCTTCATGGAAAATATCTTCATATCCACCTTTTCGAAACGGTTCCAGAATACATATTCACCCTTGTTCGAAACGCCCATAAGCTTTCCGTTTATATATAAGAAACCTATCTCATCGTTCTCTATCTCATATCTGACAGTTGCATTTCTGAAATCCTCATCCTTCTCGAGAACTTCATATGGAATACCGCTGCACTTTACTTCTCCGGCAGCCTCTGTTATCTCGAGCTCATATCCTCTCTTCTTCCAGAAATTATACTTTCCCGCATTAAGTATTCTCAGGAACTTACCGTTTCTACTGAGAAAGCCCACTTCGTTATCTCTTATTATATATCTCATCTTTGTCACCTCTTACATCTTATCAGTCATATCGATCATATCGAAAACTTTCTGCTCTATTACTTCGATATATATTTCACTCAGACATATCGGCTGATCTCTCACCCGATAATATCTGATAATCTTTTCTCATCAATTTGGGAAATGTATCCTATAGAAGATTCCCCATCAATAATCCGGAGCTTCATTAAGTACAGTCATCATATATGCTGTCTCTGACCCAACATATATGAGGCATGCACGATATCCTGTCGCTGCTGGGATTATATCCGGTCCTCCCCTTCTGTCCTCTAATGCCGCTTGCATTACCTGCAGACAGATCATTATGAGGATCAGCCGGTTTGGCGGAAATCTTCTGTCTGATACTCTCTTCACGCTCCTTGCGCAATAAATTACCATGCTCTACCCATTAAGCTACATACCGAAGTATGGAGGGACTCGAACCCTCAACACTGGTGTTTAGCCGATTATCAATCGGTTTATTAAGCTGACTGCTTAACATATGGATAAGTACGTACGATATACCGATTCCGGCACCACGGAGCATCGCAGTGGGTCTTGAACCACCGCAGCTATACTCTCATACAGTACAAATACTTACAAAATTAACCCTTAAGGACACCAACTGTCTTCATTTTTCTTATCGGACGCACCAGATCGCTCTGCTGCTCCATAACCTCATCAATGTCCTTATATGCAAATCTGCACTCCTCGGCCACATCGTTTTTCTTCGCTTTTCCAAGGATCACTCCCTGCTCATGAAGATCACGCATAACCTCTTCGGTAGTGAATCTCTGCATTGCTCCCGTTCTGGAATATGCCCTTCCGGCTCCGTGAGATGAAGATGTGAAACTGTCCGGATTTCCGAGACCTTCCACAACATAGCTGTACGATCCCATAGCTCCCGGAATAACTGCCTTATCACCTACTCTCGCTCTGTTCGCACCCTTTCTGTGAACCCAGACATTTTTGCCGAAATGATTCTCCAGTGCCGCATAGTTATGGTGGCAGTTAATCTCCTCACCATATATAACGTCTCTGTCCAGATATTTCTTTACAATATCTGTAACTGCCTTCTTTGCAACATCCATCATTCTGGCTCTGTTTTCAAAGGCATAATCCATCGCAAGATTCATCCAGTTTATATAGCTCTTTCCTTCTGCGGAATCTACCGGAAGAAATGCTAGTCTATGCTCCGCCGGAACAGAGCTGTAGTACATTTCATTCAGTGCTGCTGCTTTCTTGTTGAAATAATCGCATATTGCTTTTCCGAGATGGCGGCTTCCCGAATGGATCATAATGCAGAGCTTTCCATTATCATCCTCCTGAAGCTCCACAAAATGGTTTCCTCCTCCGAGGGTACCAACCTGAAAATATCCATCTTCAAGAAGTGGGAGAAGCTCCGGATTATCCTGATATCTGTCTATTTCCTGCATAGCTCTGTCGATACTCTCACACATTTGAGGCTCATTATGTCTTGCAGTATTTACAGGAATATTTCTCATGAAGTTTCCGATTATCGCCTGAACACCGGAACCGTTTCCTGTCATCAACTCCTTAACATCAGCCGCATCTATATCTGTATCGATAAAGTTCATACCGCATCCGATATCAACGCCTACCGAATTCGGAATGATCACACCTTTTGTTGCGATCACTCCTCCTATCGGCATGCCCATTCCTGTATGTGTATCCGGCATAAGCGCCACCCACTTATGAATAAATGGGAGATCTGCCAGATGCTGTGCCTGTTCTATACAGGAATCCTCTATTGTATTTATATCCTTCTGCCATATTTTCATAGGATATTTTGTACCATCAAATAAAACGAACATAACTATTCCCCTTTCGATTCTCAGCACTCACTTCTATCTTCTGTTTTGTTTTTTATTGTGCTTTGTTATTTTTCTGTTGTGCTTTCGTTGTACATAAGATATCATCTGCGACATTTTTCTTCATTTCAAAAAAGCTGCGAACCGATAAATCATATAAAAAATTTCATCCAAACAAAAAAAAGAAACCGACCTGCTATGCAGATCGATATCTTTGCTTTTTAAGTCTTTCCTTCAACTGTTTCAAGAATCTTTCGCTTCCGATAACCTTTACCATCGGACCGAATGAAAGTATGTTTATCAGCAGCTCCGTTTCATTTCCCTGTCCGTAAAAGATCTCACATTTATAAATCTCTTTTGTTGTACCGTCAAAATCATCATCTCTTTTTTCCACATAACGAGATGTGTTCTTTCTGTAGTTTGCAAACTGAAGCATGGCTCTCTCGAGTGCATTTCTCTCGGTTTTGATCAGCACTGTAACAGGTTCCTTCATGTACTCCCTCTCTAAAAGCCTGTCAACATCCGGACGCTTATCCCTGCTGATATAACGTCCTGTAGCTTTCACCATAACAACCTTACCGAGATTTATCTGATACAGTTTTTTCTCAGACTTCTCTTCCACACCATATATTCTGATGCAGTCATTTTTAATAGAGTATTCCAGCCTGCACGGGATGAAGTAATGTCTTACTCTCTTACTCGGTATCGGATTATACTCTATATCCAGAACCTCATTCTTCCTTATCGCCTCTACGACTGTGCGGAAGAATTCCCGATACTTATCATCGCTGTAATCATCTCCGTCCAGGAAAATGTCCGAATAGCATAAATCCTCCTGCCGGAATATCGGCTCAACCTCCGACAGCTGCTCCACTAACCCCTGAACCTCTTCCTGCTCCAGGAAAAGGTTTATTCTTTTATCCATCAGGATTGTCTTCAGCCATGACTTCTGATAAGACGTCAGCGGGATCACCGGATTGGGGCGAGCCTCACCGAAGAACTCCCACACATCATCCTTAAGCTTCGGAAGCAGGAACAGCATAGATTCGCCGTAGCCCTTCTCTCGGATAATCTCGGTTATCTCTTTATCTGTAATCTTTCCGTAATCTGATAAGAGCCTGTATATTATATTGTAATAGCATCCGTATATTTCCGAAAAAATCCTCATATGCCACCTACTCTATATCATACATTTCAAATAATCTTTCTATATCTCCAAAGAACTTGTCCCTGATCTTCGTCAGCTCCCGTCCCTTCTCCATATCGGAATTCATCGAATAAAATCTTATATCCTCAATCCGTCCGATAAATGTACGCAGCCAAGGAAACATCTCCTTCACATCAAAGACTACATTTTCATACAGATAAGTTTCCTCCGAAAGCTGCGTTAAAGTTCCGTTCTTACCTTCTTTTCTGATCCTTGTCACAATATAACTCTCGGTCACTTCATTTATATGTATCGTCATTTCTACCTTCTGGCGATAACTTCCCTTCAGCCCGGACGTAAATGATGCATTCCATACAAATCCCAGATTTCTGTCCAGAATTTCCCGTATTTCTTCGGCATCATATGTCCTGCTCTCTGAATCCTCTTCACTCTTCGTATCAGCATCCATGCTGACCTTTTTAATCTGATCGAGTCTGAGAACACTGAAACGTCCCTTCTCACCGACATCATATAGAACCACATAGCGTCTGCCTGTTCTGTAACTTACAACGATTCTGACAGGAAGCGCCGTAAGCTGATGACCGCTTTCTTCCTTAAGATTTGACGCAGCTGTGAAGGTCATCCTGTTACCCTCTTTGATACCCTCGAATATCCGATACAGTATCTCATCCTCCAGACAAAACTCCGGAAAGCTGTGTTTCACTCGGAAGGTGTCATTTGACAGATCCTCCCTCTCCATGATTGAATAACCCGCAAATCCAAAGGGATACCAAAGCTGAAAGAATCTGATCGCATCATACAGTCTCTCGGGATCATCCTTAAGAGCATTCAATACTTCCGCCTGCGACAGCATTTCCGAAAGCGTTACATTTCTCTCATAGTAAATTGTACGTCCGCTCTTAATCTGCCTGAGTATTCCCTCTACCTCAAGCTCCTTGCATTTTCTCCTGACGATCTGCGAATCACAGACTATTCCAAACCTTCCGCTCAGCTCATCCGTTAATTCATCAACCGTATGCTGAGTCGAGGTCAGATCCAGCAGATGGAAAAAAAGCGTGGCATCATTATCCGTAAAGCTCCTTGTCTGCCATACCTTATAGAGAGGATTTGTTTCAAGCAGATTCGGAGTCACCTGAAGCGACAGGTTCTTCTCGGATGTAGCATCGGAAATGTCCTCGCACACTATATCTCCGAGCCAGTCCGTAATACGTCTTCTCTCATCGTCATATGTTCTGGCACTCCTTCCGGTAAAATCATTTCTGCTCTTAAAACCGTATACGAAGAAATCCCTGACATAATCCCTGCATTTATCAAAATTTTTGATCAGCTCCTGAAATTCCGACATATAAATCAATCCTCATCAAACTATAAGCTTTATCAGCTCATCAATCGCTTTACTTATATGCTTATCCTTATGAATAAAAACCTGTGAGTATATAGGAAATGTATTCCCTGCCCAGTTGAGTTTTTTCAGCTTATGCTCCTTCACCTCATCGACCGCAACCATATCGGGCATAAAGGCAACTCCAAGCTCGTTCATCGCAAACTGCTTCAGTATCTCCTTGCTGCTTGTTTCAAGCTCGATTGTCGGGCTGATTCCCTGCCTGACAAAATCCTCCAGCAGCATATGCCTGAAGCTGCAGTTATGCGAAGTAAGAAGCAGTGGTACTCCTTCCAGATCAGCCTCCCTGAGCTTTTTCTTTTTAGCCAGCGGATGCTTGGGACTCGCGTAGAAGCCGAGATGCTCCTCTTTCTTTTCTATCAGCTTCAGCTCCGGATTCTCCATAAGTGGATTCAGCGTATAAACCAGATCCAGAACTCCCTTCTTCAGAAGTGCCGGAAATGTATCATGATCTATAAACTGAAGCTGTATATCCATCTTGGGATATTTTCCTTTATACTCCATCAGGATCTTCGGAAATCTGTTATAACAAAGTGACTCCGAAACTCCCAGCTTTATTACTCCCGTCGGTTCTTTAGCCGTCGGGATCTCAAGCAGTATCTCCCTCTCCAGCTGAAGCATTCTCTCCGCATAATCAGTCAGCTTCTCACCCTCTGAAGTGAGTGACAGTGACTTACCCAGTCTTTCAAAAAGGAGGCAGCCCAGTTCTTCCTCAAGCTGCTTTATCTGCGTTGTAACAGTCGACTGTGCATAACCCAGTATATTTGCAGCGGATGTAAAGTTTTTTGTATCGACTATTTTCAGAAATGTTTCCAGCTGAGTACTGTTCATACCTGCTCCTTTCAATCATTTTTTTTGATGGTTTCATTCATTTATTTCAATTTTTCCGATTGTTGCTTTAATGATATTATACAAACAACAAAAGGACATTTCAAGTGCTTTGACCTATTAAAACGGAGGACTATCTGATGAGTATAGAAGTACGAAATCTTACAAAAGTATATAAGTTAAAAAAGAAGCAGACCAAAACCGCCGTAGATAACATTTCCTTTACTATTCCTGATGGGGAGATCATCGGATTTATCGGTCCCAACGGTGCGGGAAAGTCCACAACTATAAAAATGCTTACCGGGATTCTGATTCCCGACAGCGGGACTGTTTCGATAAACGGAATGAATCTGAAGAAGAACAGAAAACAGATAATGATGAAGATAGGTGTAGTATTCGGTCAGAAAAGCGTTCTATGCTGGGACATCCCGGTTCTTGATACCTTAAAGCTTTTTAAGGATATGTATAAGGTTCCGGATTCTGTATATGCGGAAAATATGAAGCTTTTTAAAGAGGTTCTCGGAATAGACGAATTCATCAATCAGCCGCCGAGACTCTTGAGTCTCGGCCAGCGTATGAAGGCGGATCTGGCGGCCGCTCTCATATATAATCCGGATATTCTCTTTCTGGATGAACCGACCATCGGTATAGATGTCCTGTCTAAAGAGCGTATCAGGGATTTCATTAAAAAGATAAATACAGAACGTAACACAACCATCATACTTACAACGCACGACGTATCGGATATAGAGACTCTGTGTGAAAAAATGATAATCATCGATAAGGGAAGCCTTTTATATGGCGGAACTTTAAATGACCTGAAGGAATCTTATCAGACTACTGATCTGGAAGAGATAATAAAGAAGATATACAGAAACGGGGAGACTGTAAATGCGTAAATATATTGATTACATGATAATCGGAATAAAGGAGCATATGGTATACTCCAGCTCGGTCTGGGCTGCATTTCTGTCCAAGATAATTTATCTCTATATGCAGTTTGCCATGTGGAATGCACTCTTTTCCTCGAATCCCGGAAAGGTGACAGGGCTGAGCCATGAGAATACGATCAGATACGTTATCGCAGCAACGATCCTGTCTACTTTTATGGAATGTAATGTAACCGTATGGATCAATAATGAGATTCAGACCGGAAATATAGCCAATCAGCTGATAAGGCCAATGGATTTCAGAGCAATGATCTTTTCGAAGCATTTAGGAACAAGCCTGATCAAAGCATTGCTGTACTGCTTCCCGCTATTTATTCTCGCAGGTTTTTCTTTTCATGGTCCCATCTTATGTCGGAGTCAGATCGGATTCGGGCTGATTTCAATAGCAGCTGCATATTTGATCCAGTTTTTTTACTCTCTCATAATCGGACTTATGGCCTTCTGGCTGATCGTCACCTGGCCTCTCAATATGCTTCTCGCCGCAATATATAAGCTTCTTTCGGGATCATGGATACCGGCTCAGATGTTTCCTGATCTTCTGACAAAGATCAATGCATTTCTTCCGTTCCGTGCGATATACGCTATCCCCGTAACCATAATAACAACACCTATGGAAAGAAGCCGGATATACACCGATCTCGCCATTCAGCTTATATGGATCATTCTCCTGTTTGGAATAACTATACTGACGTGGAATATCGGAAAGAAAAAACTGATCGTACAGGGAGGTTGATGAAATGAATCTACTGAAAATGTATAAACATTTTGTTGTCATATATATGAAGGGCAAACTGGCTTATAATCTGGCTCTTGTTTTCGAACTGATTGCCAACACAATTCAGATAGGTATATACTTTGCCGGGTTCATGGTTATCTTCCATAATTTCAATAACATCGCCGGCTGGAACATGTATGAGGTTCTCTTCATGTTCACAACAAGCTGGCTCGCTTACAGCTTCAGCTGTTTCTTCTTCTGGAGTCCGATGAAGGATATGGGTGAGCTGATCAGAAGCGGTCGCTTCGACCTGTACCTTACCAGGCCGATCAGACCGCTGCTCTATATGGTTCTCTCACAGTTCCAGTATACCTTCATTCCGAGACTTGTTTTATCAGTCGTATTCTGGCTTTACAGCATGTCCAAGCTTCAGATAGACTGGAATCCGAAGACGGTTACATTTTACTTTATAAATATCCTGTCAGCTTTTGTAATATTCTCGGCCATAACTATTTTTACGGGAACCATCAGCTTCTGGACAGTCAAAAGCGAAGAAGTAGTTTCTCTGCTTACGAATAACAATTATGGACTAAAGAACTACACGGATTATCCGCTCACTATATATTCCAAGGGCGTGCAGTTTGTTCTTACCTTCATCATTCCTTATGCCCTTACGGGATACTATCCTGTGGCTTCACTCCTCGGAAAATCCGTACCCTATCCCGGTCTGTCACAGTTGTCACCCTTTATTGCCATTGCTGTCGGCATAGGCGCGTATCTGTTCTGGAATTACGGATTAAGGCATTACGGAAGTGCAGGTTCATGATCATTTCCCTCAACCCACGATCTCTATGATTTTCCGGTTGATTTCATCAGCCAGTTCATGATTAAGTCCATGTCCGGAATCCGGATAGAATGTAACATTCATATTTAAATCGAGCATAAGCTGTTTACCGCCCAGTTTTTCAAAAGGGTCCTCTTCTCCGACCAGGAAAATCACCTTATCCCGTATTCTATCTATTTCCTCTTCGGCGAAGCCTCCTGATACATTATGCGGTGTCATAGCCATGTTGTTAAATCCTTTAAGAAGGTATTTATAATGTTCCAGTATCAGTTCATTTTCCGTAAATACAGCATAGTTCTTTCCGCTTAATTTCTTCAGAAGCTTAATGACATTCTTATCTGTCGGAAACAGTGCTTCCGGAAGAAAAATAGAAAACATAGTCTTCGCACCCTTCTTTTTCGTTCCCGCATGCACAGCTCCCGAGATACTTATGGCTTTTATAACCTTCTCAGGCCTCCTGAGCGTATATAACTGTACCAGATATCCGCCCATGGAGACGCCTGTGAATATTGCCTTTTCAAGCCCCAGCAGTGCCAGCACTTCATCTATCCACTCAACATCGTCATACTTATTCTTATAATTCTCATTCGGTCTGCTCTTTCCCGGACCGCCTAACGTATCCACTGCATATAACTTATATTTTTCGCCCAGCGCTTTTGCATTAAATATCCACATAAGTGCCGAATCGTCTCCCACTCCATGGAAAAGGATCATCGGCTTTCCATCTTCCTTTCCTGTTTTTATAACATGGGTAGTTCCGAATTTAGTATCCAGATCTATCTCACGATAATCACATCCCCACTTTTCAAGGAGCTTATCATATGTTTCTATTATCTTTTCGCCTGCTTTCTTATTTCGATATATCTTCATATCTCATCCTCCAAAAACTCTTTTATGGAATGTTCTGAGCATTAGATCAAGCATATCCATATCTTCCGTAAAATATCCTATCATGATGATTCCGTGATATTCGGAAGCCAATCTTGCTGCATCCTTATCTTTGATGAGTTTTCTCTTATATAGCACCTCAAAAACTTCTTTCGCATTTTCGATAGGGTTTGTAAACAGCATATTCTTCCATACTTCATCAGCCTTTGGATCATGAAATCTTTCAGTTTCAAGCATATGAAGGATTGTACCTATCTTCTCGTTATTCAGATACCCTGTGACAAAAGCTTTTCCGACTCTGACAAATTCTTCACACTTGACCTTTTCTGTACTTCCCAAAGCCTTTGCGAATCCATCCTTCAAATTGTCGGTTATAGAATCCACCATTTGTATCAAAGCATCAAAAATATCCTGCTTGCTCTTGAAATAGTAGTAGATTGAACTCGCCCTGATTCCGACTTCTCCCGATATATCCCGCATAGATACTGCAGCATAACCTTTTTCTGAAAACATTTTCAGTGCAGTATTCATTATCGCTTCTTTTGTTTCTATAGATGACATATTGAGCCTCTCCATTTCTACCGAACGTTCGTTAGGTAAACTATATCACGAAAATATATTTTTATCAATATATAATTCTGATAATACACCGGAGATATAGCATTACTCACTTTTCTTCTGTTATATACAAAATGATAGAAATCTATTGACAATCAGAGTATACGATGTTAACATATTATCATTATGATAATATGTGAGGTGGAATATGAAAAAATTTAAAAAACTATTATATACCTTAATAGCATTAACACTTGTGGCAAGCCTTTTCACAGGTTGTTCCGGAGATAGCGGTGATACTCAGTGGTTTCTGGATAAACGCATTTCTCTTGCGGAGAAGTATGGTACATTGCCTGCTGAAGGACAGGTCGGAAGTTTAAATTACAGCATACTTGAGAAAGACTCATATTCATGTCGTAAATCTCAAGCAGGATACTATGTCGATATGCTTGAAGAACCGGGGTCACCTTACTTTATTGTGATTACATTAGGATCAAAGGAAGACGCAGATGTTGAGATAGTTGATCTTGGAATGGATGGATCCACGCTCCAGATATTAATTGCCAAAAAAGCTTCTTCAGATAAATCAGATTCAAAATCATCACCATGCTGTGTACTGAAATTGGATAGCATGCCGGATGACATAGTGATACACGACAAAAACGGAGCCTCATATAAACTGATTGAAGATTAGGCTTTAGTTTTGTTCCATAATAACTGCAATTATTCATAGAAAATCCAAACTACCAATTGTAGTGACATTCTCCCCCACCTGAAGAGGTGGGGGCTTCTTGCTGAAAGAGGATAAAAGAAATGATAGAAAGGGTGCTGGTGCTTTTCTTTACTGCAAACCTTCAAGCCAGGATCTGATCTCATCCTCCGATGCACCGGCACCAAATCGCTTGCCCTCAAGCCATGTACCGCTTCCTGCATTGTCAGCAAGGTTTTGACCACTCCTGCCTATTCCACTGCTGCCTGATGTACAGAATGGGATCATGGTCTTACCATCAAAATTGTAGGTCTCTACAAATGTATCCATGATACGTGGCTCTTCTCCCCACCAGATAGGGTACCCGATATAAATCGTTGTATAACCATCAAGAGATACGGAATCACTACCAATCTCGGGTCTTGCAGATGAATCATTCTGCTCCTTAGTTGAACGGCTATCTGAATCATTCCAGTTAAGATCAGCATCTGTGTACTCCTGTGCAGCCTTTATTTCATAGATATCTGCTCCGGTGAGGCTTGCAATCTTTTCTGCAACATCTTTAGTGGTTCCGGTTGCAGAGAAATATACAACAAGAACACCACCGTCTTCATTCGGACTTTCGGAATCTTCTATAGATGTATCCTCCGTCACTTCCTCGGAAGTGCCAGGAACAGCGTCATCACCCTTTGTCTGATTCACCACCTCTTCAGTGTTATTTGCATTTTCTGTTTCCTGAGAACTCTCAGTCTGTATTGCCTGTGTGGCATCATTCGTTGCCTGTCCTTCGTTATTCCCACATGCTGTCAGGCCAAGAGTCAATAATATCGCTGCGAAAATTAATGTCACTTTCTTCATATTCAGTCTTCCTTCCATACTTCCTTCGCCAGACGGAACACAGCCCAACCCTTTGGCCATCCAACATACATGGTAGCGTGAGTAATGATCGCTGCGATTTCTTTTTTCGTGACTCCATGTGCCTTCGCGTTCTGAAGGTGATATGTTAAGGATGAATCCGTGATACCCGATGCCATAAGACTCACAACTGTGATAATGCATTTTGTCTTCACATCAATGGCTTCCTCATTCCAAACCTCACCAAAGAGAACATCGTCATTCAGATGCGCAAACATCGGAGCGAATTCTCCAAGCTGATCTCTTCCTGCTGTCTGTACTATTTTATCTGCCATCTTATCTGTCTCCTCCTAATATTTTCTGTGCTCCTGTAGTCCAAACATGTTTCTTTGACGCATCAGTTCTTTTATTTTGAGCCATAACACCTGCAAGTGGATGAGGTACATACGACTCTTCAAGATATTTCAGTTCATCATCTGTAAGTTCCAGGTCTACAGCCTTCGCAGCTCCTTCGATATGGTGCAGCTTGGTTGCTCCAACCACGGGAGACGTCACTTTTGTCAGGAGCCATGCCAGAGATACCTCCGTCATGGTCACACCGTGTTTCTCGGCAAGTTCAGCCACACGACCAATGATTACTGCATCCTGCTCCGCTGTGGCATCATATTTAAACTTCGCATAGGAATCCTCGGAAGCTCTCTTTGTATCACCTTCACCCGGCTTTCTTGAAAGTCTTCCGCTTGCCAGTGCGCTGTAAGGAGTGAGTGCGATATTCTCTTCCTCACAGTATGGAACCATCTCACGCTCTTCCTCTCGGAAGATCAAGTTATAATGTCCCTGTATTGAAACAAACTTGGCAAAGCCTTCTTTTTCTGCCAGTGCATTGGCCTTTGCAATCTGCCATGCAAAGCAGTTTGAAATTCCTATATACCTTGCCTTACCTGCTTTCACGATTCTGTTTAAGCCATCCATGATGTCATAAAGATCGGTATTCCAGTCCCACATGTGATAGATATAAAGGTCTACATAGTCCATCCCAAGATTCTGTAAGCTTGTATCGATCATATTTTCGATATGCTGCTGACCCGTGATTCCCTTTTCTATCTCTTCAGGTGTTCTCGGTAAAAATTTAGTTGCAACAACTACATCCTCCCTCTTTGAAAAATCTCTTAAAGCACGTCCAACATATTGTTCGCTGGTTCCGCTCTGGTATGCTATTGCTGTATCATAGAAATTGACCCCAAGGTCAAGACCTCTCTTTATGATTTCTCTCGAATGTTCCTCGTCTAATGTCCAACCATGCTGTCCTTTAGCTGCGTCGCCAAATCCCATACATCCCATACAGATACGGGATACATTTAATTCTGAATTCCCTAATCTCGTATATTTCATTATCTTATACCCTCCTCGTTTACAACGCTTCATTAAGCATTTTGCAGCATTTATAAAAGCTTCAACATGCAGTTGTTTGTTATCTCAAAAATAGACTGATATGCAAAATCCACATTTGCTTCTTTCATAGCTTCCCTCTGCTTATCTGTTACAATAGTGTAAGGATATATTCCAAACATGAACGGGAAGAATACATATATAAAATCATGAATCTCCTTAACTGATTTCTCCGGACAGAACTTTGTAAGTATTCTGCATACATTCTTCATTGACTCCCCATAAGCCACCTTGAACGATGTAAGGAGTTCCGGTCTGCTGTTTGATTCCATATCATAATTGTTCATGGAAAGAAGTTTTAAAAGCTGCACCCGATTTGCTATGGATCCTGCTATTTTCTCTGCTATCTGCTTCTTCGTAAGTGTCTCATTATTCTGTAGTATGTCTGTCAGTTCTTCATTCCAGCGATCATACTCGCGTTCATAAAGTGCCAGAAAGATTTCTTCCTTCGTCTGAAAGTAGTTGTATATAGTCGGTCTTGAAAATGATGTCTCATTTCCGATTTCCTTAAGAGTAATATCCTTGAAACTCATGGTCTGATACAGTTTCTCGCAGGCACTTATTATTTCTTCTTTCCTTGCTGCTGTTCTTTCAGGTGATCCTTTTGGCATATTCATCCTCCATATGCTTTTCATTCTGACATCGTGTCAATTAGAATTATAATCTCATTCTGACACCGTGTCAAGATTTGTTTGTATAAAAAAAATGGCGGCTACAAGATTTATCTCATAACCGCCATCCATTGCTTTCAGTTTCCAATTGGATTTTTATACTTTAGTCATTTACTGATATTGTAAACCTTTAAAATCTCGAAGCTAACTTATTAAAGTTTGCCTCCTGATATGGAATCAACTTGTGCTTCTTCGGTAACTGCCACGGAGTATAGACTTTCAAATCTCCGGTATTCTTAAAACACATTGCAAACTGCATCGATGAAAAATTCAGTGGCAGTTTTTTAAGCTGCTTATCCTCAAGTTCATTGTAACCGATGAAGAAATAATGCTCTATATCAGTGATAAGATCTTTGACTTTAGGAACTATCTGGCCGTTGTTTCTGCAAGGAATAACACCGATTCCTGTAGAAATGACATTGATCAGAAAGCCTGCATAAGTGCTTCTGTCAAACGCGATCTGCTGTCTGTTATCCAGCTTACTGTTAAACTCATTAACCTGTTCCTGTACTGCAGAATTAACTGCTCCCGCAACCGCACCGGCAACCAGGCCTCCTACAAGCCCGCCTCTTTTTGCACCTACGACAGCTGCATTTGTAGTCATAAGACCGCCTGCACTTGGAACGGAACCTCCGACGAAATCCCTGTTTGTTGTCACAAGAATACAATTATCCGCTTCTGCGCATCCCAACTGCGTAAACATATTTGTTACCGTCTGCAGATTACTTATTCCTTCAATAGTTACATTTTCCATGTTTTTTATCTCCCTTTATCATTTATTGATATTCTCTTACCGATTATATCTGTTTGATAATATCACATTGATAGTATCCTGTCAATACCATTTGTCATTTTGAACTTGTCATCTATTTTTTCTATAGCGCACTCCAAAGATAAAAGCACATATAGTAATGGAAATGATACTTTAAATGATACTTTAAATCACGAAAATGATACTTTAAATCTAACTTAAAAAAACACAGATAAATAAACTCTAGTCATCATATTTACTCTTGATATAATCCGGTTTTTCTGCATTTGAATCAAGTGTCCACTTCTCATCAGTCATGCTATAACATATTGTTCCTACATCCGCCGACTGTATCCAGATATTATAACTGTCATCCTCCCAACAGATGCCCCAGAAATCAGAAGCTCTGCACGGTTCAAAACTAAACACTTCATCTCCTGATGCAGCGTATACAGTAACTTTTATCATATCACTATTCTTTTCTGTTATTGCATAGTACTTCTGATCATAGCTATCAGCTTTCTCCATAGTAAAGCTTCCTAAGTCACCACCTGAATTTGGTTTTGATTCTGAACTTGAATCGGTACTTGATTCTACAGTTATTTGATTGCCATTTTCCTGTCCCGATCCGCATGCGCACATCGAAACCAACATTAAAAGTGTAAATGAAATAATAACTACCTTTTTCATCGCCTTCTACCTCTTATTATCTTTTTGATTATATCATTATATATAAAAATACATTCCTTGTCAATTATTAAGTAGTAATAGATCATTCATAACACCCCTCTTTACCACCGGACCTCCTCCCCGGCAGTATCCCCTTTGGGATTAAATCCTATTCAGTTTCCGCAAACCTTTTACTTTTAAGTTTCCTGATTTTATAATTTTACTTCATGACCGGGATGTACGCAAATATGAAGTTTTTAGACTATTCTATATTTTCCCAGATCAGAATTGATGAATTCTTCAATTCCTCTATATCACTCTCTGTCATATTCATATAATCTCCGCGGCTCAATTTCTTCGCAGCTTCTTTATTCACATAATATATTTTTTTACAGGAAAAACCTTCCTCATAATTATAATCTAAGTAAGGAAGTTCCTTAGATATACCCTGATCACTCATTTCTTTGATCTTAGCCTCACTGTAATGTTGTGTAAGATTCGTATAAAGTGTTGATGTAAGATATACGTAACATTCTTTTCCATTTGGTGTATAAACTCCGTAACTACGGTAAAACATTTCCTCGGTTCTCATTTCATCTTTATTAAAATATATGCCGCTTCTCTGAAACGGAATATATATTTCTCTCACAACTACATAGTAAAACAGGCCTATAGCAGACGCAATTATACATAATGCTGTGATTATCGCTGTTCTCACCTTTTTGGAGCGGATATTCTTCCTGATACCCTGTATTATCTTTTTATCATCATCGGTTATATCCTTAACAGGCTCACTTTCCTTATCCTCTCTCTCCGTAAAATCATCAGGTTCTTTTAGCCTTTTATAATAATCAGAACAACCTGCACATCCTTCTAAATGTTCATCTACTATTTTTTTACTGTCTTCCGATAATACATCATCCACATAAAGCGGTATCAGATCTTTTATTACATCACACGTTACTTTACTCATCTTTCAGCTCCTCCTTTATCATAGCTCGGGCTCTGTGATATGTTACCCTTGCCCAGCTTGTCGTCTTTTCAAATAATTCCGCTATCTCCGAAAAAGATAAATCTCCGTAGGTTCGAAGCGTGAAGACCTCTTTATAAGGCTCCTTCAGCGAATGCAGAACTTTATGGACTGCCTTCTTGTCAGATTCCCTGATCACAGCCTCTTCCGGCGATGCTACCGGTTCTCCGTACTCCTCGGGCAGTTCCTCCACTCTGGACTGTTTCTTAATACAATCAAAGTATGCATTCTTTGCTATCTGACAGAGCCATACTTTGATGCTGCAGTCTCCCCGGAACGAATCTATCTTCTTCATAGCTTTAAAGAAGGTTTCCTGAGTAATCTCTTCGGCCGTCAGAGGATCTCGAGATATGGATAGGATGTATTTATAGACTACGGAAAAGTAGTCATGGTATATCTTTTCTATATCCACTTTTGCACCTCCTTCATATATTAGACGGCCTAAATCGAAAAACGTTACAAAATTTTTTATTTTCCGTAAAAACAATTGAGAAAAATCAGACAAAAAAAGCCTATGGAAGTATAACATAATTTCCATAGGCTCTCAAAGCATCATTTCCCTGTTAATCATACTTTACAGTACCCCCATATTTACCAGCACATTTTCAATCTCATTCCAGCTATGTACGCGGTGCATTCCATTTCCTTCCGCATCATAGTATTCATTATATGGTGCCGATACCAGAATCTTCTCATAGTCTGCACCTTCAAGATTATGAATGCCGTCATCAATCAGAACATCACCCTTGATGATCTTCTTGTTCGACGTAACAATAATATTCTTCCATGTGAGAAATGGATAATATTTGAAAATAACCTTATCCATCTTCTGCTTGAATATCTGATATGGTGTATCGGTCACAACGTAAAGCTGATGTCCGGCATCAATAACCTTCTTAAGGACTTCAGCCGCACCTTCAATCGGTCTCATTCGGTTATAAATCTCGTCCTCAAGCTCCATCCCGTAAACCTGTTCTCTCGTCAGCCCCGGAAACGCTTTGCACATATCCCATTCACGAATGTCATCATACTTAACATCTCGTCTATAGGTCTCATTCAACAGCTCAACCCACACATGAGTAAGATTCTCTAAAACGCCGTCAGCATCCGTAAGTATTATCATTTCAAAACTCCTATTACAAGCACTTCCATATATTTCTATATTACTTCTTCAGTATCATTCATTTCCATATCACAGAATTACAGCGGACACTCAATTATGATCATAGTATCCTTAAATCCGTTTCTATAGTAGAACCTTAATCCATCCTTATTCAGAGGAAATACCTGCGTTCTGAAGAAATCCGCATTATTATCTCTTCCGTACTGCTTCACAACATCCATCAGCTGAGTGCCGATTCCCTTGCTTCTGTAAGATGCTGTAACCACGAGATCCTGCAGATAGACTGCAAGCTCCGGCTTCAGACAAGGAACCTCCTTGGATTTAATAAGCACCACATGAGCAAATCCGATAACCTCTCCATCATCCTCAGCAACAAACATTCTTTGGCGATCACTGTCCCAGAATTCTTCCATTTGCGATATTCTTGTCCCCTTCGGACTCATCACGAAATGCTGTGGCTGATACACAACTGCATCCTCTTCAAGCTCAGTGTAAAGCTCCTCCAAACGTGCTGCATCCTCAGGTCTTCCGATTCGAATACTGATCATAAGTAACTACCTCCAATTCCAAGTAAAATCAAAGCGCCCCATCCCCAAGAACACAAATGTCATTATACCATATTCCGACCGGCTCTTGTACAGTTACCCATAGTATAAAGCACCACAAAAATCCACAAAAAAGCCGGTCCCGAAGGACCGGCCGACTATCATAAGTATCTCAAACCATTTAACAAATCAATCAGGAATAACAGTCTTGGATATCTTATGTGTGCTGAACCTCACAGTCTCAGAATATGGCAGGATGACGAAGCAGCTATTCTCTTTTTCGCCAGCCGGCTTCTTGCAGGACATATATCAATAAAACAGTAATAATACCTTCTTTTGAATAAATTATTTGTATTTTTTTATCATCAATATCATAAAATATTATAGACACCATACAGGTGCCGGATTAAGCACCGGCTTTCCATAAACAAGTGATGTGTCATAAGTACATAAGCTTCTTTGAACACTCACACCGTGATATTAATTTGGTAAAAAAATATGAGTAATACAGAAAAAAATGGTAATGCCTCACCGGATGAGACTCCCAAAACTGAGTCCATAAAGGCAAATCTGTCAAAGAAGGATGAACATTATCGAAACCTGATCCTGAATGCTCCTATGTGGAAGGTAGTTCTTTTCATCGGAACTCCACTGGCCCTTTATCAAAGCATGAGTCAGGTTTTTGTTATTCTTGACACTATGATGGCTTCACATATAAGCCCCATTTCCGTCTCTGCCGTAGCATATCTGGCACAGATAAACTTCCTGATATCCGCCTTTGGCACCGGACTGGCTACCGGTGCAGGAATAATGATAAGCCTCGCATATGGTCAGGGCAATTATGTACTGGTGCGAAAACGAGTCAGCAGCATATATGTATTAAGTCTGATCATAGGATGCGTTCTTCTATTAGCAATATTCCCCTTCGCCACGCAGTTCTTAAAGCTTGCGGGAACCCCCGATGACCTGATACGTGAGGGTGTCTCGTATTTTAAGGTAGAGCTTCTCACCATGGTATGTACATTTATTAATAATGTTTACATATCTGTAGAACGAGCCCGGGGATATTCCAAAAGAATTCTTTATCTGAATCTGCTGGTTATATCCACTAAGCTCCTGCTTACCGCTTTATTCGTATATGTTTTAAACGGAAGCCTCACAATGATCGCGATGGCTTCACTTATATCTCAGATAATCCTGCTTATCTTTGCTGTAAAAAACAGTATATCGAAGGACAATGCATTTGGTTTTTCTGCCAAATGTATTACTGCGGATAAAAAGGTCAATCTTCCGATGATCAAGACCTCTATCCCAATAATATCCGAAAAGATACTCTTTGCTTCAGGTAAAACAATAGTTAATTCCATGTGCAGCGTATACAGCTCTCTTATGGTCGGAGCCATGGGAGTTTCAAATAATCTCGGCGGAATTACAACTAATCCTCAGAACGGATTTCAAGAGGGAACAGCTTCTGTAATAAGTCAGAACTTCGGAGCCAAAAAAAACAACCGCGTATTACAGGCATTTTACTGGACTATAGTGATAAATGTGATCGTCAGTTTTATCTTATCGTCACTAACCGTGATCTTCCTGAATCCTTTAAGTCATCTGTTCGATGGCGGTGATCCGGCATTTCAGAAAATGATAATCCTCGTCTATCGATATGAAGCAGTTGGCGCCGTACCCCTTGGTATATACGCAAGTGTAATGGCCCTGCTCTTCGGTTTAGGCAAAACGAAGCTAACTATGATATTAAATGTTTCAAGAGTATTTGTATTCAGAATACCTGTTTTCTGGTTTCTTCAGAACTTTACAAATTATGGAGAATCGAGTGTAGGAATTGTAATGATGGTAAGTAATGTATCTGTCGCAGTCATGGGAATCCTGACTTCGATCATAGTAGTTTCCAAATACAAAAAAGAATGGAAGACAGCGAAAGAACCCGGTCCATAGGAGAAAACCTGGTTCTTTCTTTTTAATTTCTATAGAAGGTTTTAACAGAGGGCTTATTTATTAGCTTTAACGATGGCAGCCGCCTCAGAAACAAAAGCTTTGATCTTCTCAAAATCTCCTGCCTTAATAAGGTCGCCCTTTACCATCCAGCTTCCACCACAGCAGAATATTCTGCCGGACTTGAGATAGTCTACAACGTTTGATGCATTGATTCCGCCTGTAGGCATGAACTTAACATTAGGAAATGCTGCACCAACTGCATTTATCATGCTTAATCCTCCTGCATTCTCTGCGGGGAAAAACTTAACATGATTGAGTCCCATTTTTACAGCCTGAATGAGCTCTGTAGGGGTCTGAATTCCCGGACACACCGGAATATCAATCTCTAAACAATATTTTACTATTTCCGGATCAAAACCCGGAGATACTATAAACTTTGCGCCTGCAGCAACTGCCTTATCCACCTGCTCCTTAGTAAGCACTGTTCCTGCTCCTACAAGCATATCCGGATATTTTTCTGCCATTATCTTTATCGACTCTTCTGCTGCTTCAGTTCTGAAAGTTACTTCCGCTGCCGGAAGTCCGCCTTCCATAAGAGCCTTTCCCAGCGGTTCTGCATCCTTTGCATCATTTAATACTACGACAGGGATGATACCTATTTCTGAAAATCTGTTAAGTGCTGCAACTGTTTTTTCACTGTTCATTACTATTCACCTCTATTTTTCTTACTGATCAAGTGTCTTTACGTCTGAATCATCTTCCTGTTCATCAGCAAACTTGCTCTCATCAAGATTGTTCGGATCCTGACCAATATACGCCAGAATACCGCCATCTATATAGATAACCTGACCATTTATAAAGTCAGATGCTTCTGATGCAAGGAATACAGCAAGTCCCTGAAGATCTTCTGTCCTTCCCCATCTCTGAGCAGGTGTTTTAGAACGGATGAATCTGTCGAATGGATTCATGGAACCATCCTCCTGCTTTGCACGAAGAGGTGCTGTCTGAGGAGTTGCGATATACCCCGGTCCTATAGCATTACACTGGATGTTGTACTGTCCGTATTCTGAACAGATATTCTTAGTCAGCATTTTAAGTCCGCCCTTAGCTGCAGCATATGCTGAAACTGTCTCACGTCCGAGCTCACTCATCATCGAGCAGGCATTGATAATCTTTCCGCCGCCTCTTTCCATCATTGAAGGAATAACTGCTTTAGAACAGATAAATGGTCCGGTAAGATCAATATCTATTACAAGGTTCCAGTCCTTAACCGACATTTCATGCATAGGAATACGTCTGATGATTCCCGCATTATTCACAAGTATATCAATCGGTCCGACTTTCTCAGCTACGTCCTTAACGAATTTCTCAACCTGATCCTCTTTGGTAACATCACAGACTGCACCATAAACCTCGATTCCAGCCTGCTTATAATTCTCAATTCCTCTATCTACAAGTTCCTGATTTATATCATTGAATACGACCTTTGCTCCAACCTCGGCAAATGCCTTAGCATACGCAAAACCAAGTCCGTAGGATGCACCGGTAACCCATGCAACCTTTCCTGTAAGCGCAAACTTCTGTAAAAAATCGCTCATCATGTCCTCCTTACGATACGAATGTTCTTATATGTCTCTTTGTTTCTATAACAGGTCCTGATTTCTGACATCATCCATATCATCAAAATCCTGATTTTCTCCGACCATTCCCCAGATAAATGTATAGTTCTGTGAACCGCAGCCTGAATGAATGGACCAGCTCGGAGATATAACTGCCTGTTCGTTTCTCATTACAATATGTCTTGTTTCCTGTGGTTCTCCCATAAAATGCATTACAAACGCATCCTCAGGAATCTCAAAATAAAGATATACTTCCATTCTTCTGTCATGTGTATGGCATGGCATGGTATTCCAGACACTGCCCGGCTCAAGATGTGTCATTCCCATTTCCAGCTGGCAGCTCTCTACCTGTCCCGGAAGGATATACTTGCAGATTGTTCTGTGATTGGACTGTTCAAGGCATCCAAGCTCTTTCTTATTCTCATCCTTGATTATTACTACGCCCTCTTCAGGCTCACCCTCAACTTTAATCAAAACTGTGGGATATGTAGTATGAGCAGGAGCACTGTTAATATAGAATTTAGGCGGATTATCCGGATCAATTGCTTCAAAACAGATATCCTTTTTTCCCATACCTATATACATACCATTTCTATGTGCAACGGTATATCTCTCACCATCAACAGTAATTATTCCGTCACCACCTATATTGATAACTCCCATCTCTCTTCTCTGAAGAAAATATTCAGCACGCAGCTCATCTCCGGCTTCAAGCTTAAGTACCTTATTTACAGGAGTAGCTGCTCCCGTAATTATTCTGTCGATATGGCTATAAACAAGTCTGATCTCATCTTCAAAGAATACCTTCTCTATGAGAAATTCTTCTCTTAATCTTTCTGTTGTATAATGTTTTACATCTCTTGGAGATGCTGCTGTTCTAAGTTCCATTTATACATTTCCTCCATTATCTCTTTACTCTTGCGCCTGATCCGCTCATTACGCCTTCTACTTCACTTCTTGATGCCATTGTGGTATCTCCCGGTGTAGTCATGGCAAGAGCTCCGTGTGCAGCTCCGTAATTCACAGCCTTCTCAGGATCACCTGTTTCCATAAGACCAAAGATAAGGCCTGATGCGAATGAGTCTCCGCCACCAACACGATCCATAATCTCAAGTCCATCATATTGAGCAGCCTTATATATCTGTCCATCAGCCCAGCAGATAGCGCTCCAGTCATTAACTGTGGCAGTTCTTACTGTTCTGAGTGTTGTAGCAACAACCTTAAAGTTCGGATAAGTCTTTGCAGCTTCGTTGATCATCTTCTTGTATCCTTCAAGATTTAATTCCTTGAGGTTAGCATCATTTCCTTCTATCTCGAAACCAAGACATGCTGTAAAGTCTTCCTCGTTTCCAATCATTACATCTACATACTTAGCTATTTCCTTATTAACTTCCTGAGCCTTAGCCTGACCGCCGATAGCACTCCACATAGATGGTCTGTAATTCAGGTCATAGGAGATAACTGTTCCGTACTTCTTGGCAGTCTTGATAGCTTCTATAACTGTTTCAGAACTTGTCTCAGAAAGAGCTGCATAGATTCCACCGGTATGAAGCCATCTGACACCCAGCTCACCGAAGATATAATCAAAATCGAAATCCTCTGCTGTTGCCTTTGAAATAGCTGTATTTGCTCTGTCAGAACATCCGATGGCTCCTCTGATTCCAAATCCTCTCTCGGTAAAGTTAATACCGTTTCTGCAGATTCTTCCGATTCCATCAGTCTTCATCCACTTAATAAGTGAAGTATCAACTCCACCTTGGAGGATAAAATCTTCCATCAGCTTTCCGACTTCATTATCCGCAAATGCCGTAAGAACGGCAGTTTTCATACCAAAGCATCTTCTGAGTCCACGGATTACGTTATATTCTCCGCCGCCTTCCCAGGCATTAAAACGTCTTGCTGTTTTTATTCTTCCTTCACCCGGATCAAGTCTGAGCATTACTTCTCCAAGACTGACAGCATCATATGTACACTCTTCTTTGCTTCTAAGATTCAGTTCCACACTCTTATCCTCCTAAAATTTTAAAAAAATAATAAACAATTTTTTTATGCTATTTTCATATGATTTTGGTAAGTATTAATACCTCTTTGATCATCTGTTTAATTCGCTCACATTACCCTTTGAGTTATGATTCCTTATAATGCTTTCTATCTCGTTCAGGTCACTGGCCGGCAGATCTCCCGGAATCGTGTTCTTTACACTGGATGTGGCATTTCCGTACTGAAGAGCCTTTGCCGGATTGCCGGTCTTAAGCATTCCATACAGAACACCGGAAACATAGGCATCTCCTGATCCTATTCTGTCTATAACATCAATGTCCATATATGGCTCTTCTGTATAGAACATGTCTTTTTCGGCACTATAGATAACAGAACCGAAATCATGTTTCTTCGGGCTCTTTACAGTCCGCTGAGTAGTACATACCAGTTTCACCGGATAATCCCTTGTAAAGTCTTTCATTATATCCCTGAGTCCGCCTTCTCTTTGCATCATCCTTCTGCTGGTTTCCTCTGAGATAAATAATATATCTACGTAATTAAGTATATCCTCAACTGTTCTTTTTGCGTCAGCTTCACTCCACAAATTTGCCCTGTAATTAACATCAAAGGATATCATTGCGCCATTCTTTTTGAACCTTTTGATCAGTTCAACTGCCGTCTCTCTTGAATTTTCGCAAAGCGCTGTCGTTATACCGCTTGTATGAAACAGTCTGGCCGATGTATATATATCAGCAGGTATTTCTTCCAGGTTGATTCTTGTAAAGGAGGAATTATATCTGTCATATATTATTGACGGCTTCCTGGGAGCCGCTCCTGATTCGTAATAATATATTCCCAGACGTGCGCCTTCTTCAGTATCATATATCAGATAATCATCTGAAACTCCTTCAAACCTGATCCTGTTTTTTATAAAGGTTCCCAGTTCATTTTGCGGAAGCTTGGAGATCACACTCGTTCTGAGACCTAATAATGCCACACCTGCTGCCACATTCAGTTCAGATCCACCTGCCCTTTTATCAAATGCTTCGCATCTTGATATACGTTCGTAACCCGGAGGTGAAAGTCTTAGCATTATTTCTCCAAATGTTATAAGATCAAACTTTTCCATATCTCACATCCTTATGATCATCCGATGAAATTCAGACCTTCAATATCCTTTTCCTCTACATTTATCATCACAGGCTCATTTTCCGAACATCCTTTAATGGTAACGTTTCTGACAACCACTTTCTTAACATTATGAATATATAAGCTTTTTCCATTCATTGTCATGAAGTTATCCATCATTATAGGACATACGTCTGTTCTTTCTTTTTCATCCTTAAATGTAACTTTAATGTTATCAAAGCAAGCTTCTTCCATAGGCATTTCAGGAAGCGCGTACAAGCAGGCAAATACTGCATTTACACCTGTGCAGGTTACATCACGAACAATTATGCTACCAATCCTGGGTGTCTTATCATCCACGGGTCTGGGATTCTGATCCTGTACATAATCTGTATGACCATCCGGATCGCAGAAATAAAACATATTAACAGTAAATGGCATCTGAACATCTTTCATTTCTATATTTTCAAAGGTAATATCATCAATCAGACTTTTTTTACCTCTTCCTCGTCTGGATTTAATCCTGAGGCCTCGATCAGTTCCCGAGAAAATACATTTTTCCACCTTGAGCTGTGACACGCCGCTTGATACTTCACTGCCTATAGTCACCGCACCATGTCCTCTCTCAAGATAACAATTTCTGACATTTATGTTCTCGGTTCTCATATAATGATACATACCCATATAAAGCTTTCCGCTCTTTACGGCTATGCAATCATCGCCTACTGATATGCGGACTCCGACTATGCTTACATCAGTGCAGCATTCCGGATCAAAGCCGTCTGTATTCGGAGAATTATCGGGATTGTATACATTCATATCATAGAACCCGATATTCTCGCAGTAATATGGATGAATTGTCCAGGAAGGAGAATTCTGAATGCGTATTCCCTGTACTCGGATATTCCTGCAATTATTCAGAAATATTGTTTTCGGACGCCATGCTATCCTCTTTTTCCGAACATCTCTCCACCAGTCAGAAGCTTCGGCATTACCGTCAATTACTCCATTTCCTATAATATCTACATCTTCTACGTCAATTCCGGTTATAAGCGATGCAAAGGAGTCTAAAGGGTTACCCTCCCAGCTTCCGATACTTTTCTCTAAGGATGTATCATTTACATTTTTAACCATACCGGGCAGTATCGGATAACGATCTCTGCTGGTATCTCCCAATAATACAGCTCCTTTATCCAGCCACAATGTTATATGGCTTTTCAGAAAGATCGGGGTAGTAAGATATACACCATTTTTAATATGAATGGTTCCACCCTCCGGACAGGAGCTTATCGCAGCCTGAATAGCAGAAGTATTGTCATGTTTACCATCGCCTACTGCACCGAATTGTTCTACATTAACTAAGCAGGTTTCAAACTTGGTAGTAACTTCTTGAGTCGTTCTTTCAGAATCATATTCAATACTTATCTGATATTTAGTACCGGGTTCTAAACCATCAATTGAAACTACATTGAGATCAGTTGTTTTTTTCTGTATATCATCAACATACACAGAATAAAGAACTCCGGAATTATACGGATTTTCATTATTCAGTTCTATAGTTATACTTCTATTAAAAACAGCAATTATCTCAAAATCCATTCATGTGCCCACCGTTCAGTTTATTTATTTATTAATTTGAAGTATTTCCGTATATGCCAGCAGGAACGGAGCCACTCCCTTAGCTTCATTCCTGACCACCGGTTCGCTGAAATAGTATTCCAGAGAGCCATCTCTATGCTGATTGCCGCCAAGCCCCGCAACCAGACATATTCCGTCCAAAGTCAGATGTCCTTCATCATCAAGTGTAAGATAATTATCAATTATTCCATTAAATGCACTGACAGCAACTTTCAGATATTTTTCCGAAAGATATCCCAGTCTTACTGCCTTAAGGATTCCGTAAGCTATAAGTGCAGTCCCGGAAGTTTCAAGGTAATTGCCCTCTACATCCGGTTTATCTACTACCTGCCGGAACATTCCGCTTTTATCCTGAAATGGTATCAGCGATTCTATAAGATTTTCCAGCATGGATATAAGATATCTGAATTCATAATACAGAGTTTCATCTATTGCTTCGGCTGTATCCACCAGGGCAACCGTGAACCATCCGATAGCTCTCAGCCAGAAGTTGGGACTGCAGCCGGTCTCCTTGTCGGCCCAATACATCTCTCTGCTTTCATCATATCCATGATAATAGAGGCCTGTAACCGGGTCTTTCATCAGTCTCTCTACATTTTCAAACTGATTAACGCTGTCCCTGCAATTCTCCATCCCATTAAATAATGTTTCGTATTTCATATAGAAGGGCTGTGCCATATATAGCCCATCAAGCCAGATCTGATAAGGATAGATTTTTTTATGCCAGAAATTACCTTCTTTGGTTCTTGGCATGGTCTGAAGCTGTGAACGGATCAGATCAATCGCTTTCTTATATTTCTCATCACCTGTTTTCTCATACAGATAAAAAAGGTTTTTACCTGCATTTACATTATCAAGATTATATTCTTCAACATCGTATGATTTAATTGTTCCGTCTTCATTGACAAAATAGTCTGTAAAGTCTTTAGCAAACTTATAATACTTTTCATCTCCCGTTATTTCATAGAGCGAAAGAACGGCAGTGATCATGCAGCCATCAATATAATTCCATTTATTCGGCTGGCCTGACAAAACCTTTTCCATATTCCACATCGGTTTTTCAGCGGTCGAATTATCAAGAAGATACTCCACATACGTCTGTATTTTGTTCTTCGTTATTTCATTAATCATCATCATTTCCTCTTCAACGCAGTATCCGGTACATTGCTTCTGAAAGTCCGGTCAGATGCTTTGCCTGAAACTGCAGTTCAAAAGCTTCATCTAGTCATTTTTATATTGTTCTTCAATACTTTTGATATACTCTCTGCAGCTTACTGCATCCTGTGGCGTGGTATTTTCGAGAGTCGCCTGAATAAACGGTTTCTTTCTGACCATATATTCAATTATTTTTTCGTAATTCATTTCTCCAAGACCACATCCCAGACACCTCATGGTGCCGTCTTCGAGAACGTAATCCTTTAAATGTAATATTGCAATGTCGCTTCCCAAAAGCTCTATTGCGTTATCGATCACCTCATCTCTTCTATCCAGATTGTCCGGATGAAGAAGATTGACAGGATCGAATATTATCTGGAGATTGGGTGAATTAATCGAATCCAAAACCTTTCTTGCCCTTTCGGGACTATATACTATATGCTTATAAACTGGCTCTATAGCGAGAATCACACCCATTTTCTCCGCACATTCCACAACCGGCTTCAGATTTTCTATAAAAATCCCAAGCGCCTCACTGCTATGGCACGAAGCTTTGTCATAGGTATATGTTTCATTTGGAGCTCCAGTCTCTGTTCCGACTACGCTGCAGCCAAGAAGAGACGCAAACCTTAAATGTGCATAGTACCTTTTTTGTATTTCCTTCAGTTTTTGTTTATCAGGGTGCGCCAGGTTCAGATAGTTTCCGAGAACAGCAATATCCAGACCCGCTTCCTCAAATCTATGCCTCAGCCATGTTGCATAACCGGGACTTAATGCATCTATATCTGCAGGAAGGCCGTCAATCTTTGAAAGTGCCAGATGGACACAAGAAAAGCCCTGGTTTTTTACATTTATCAGCATCTTATCCAAAGAGGTTTTTTCAGCGTCATGTAATCTCAGTCCTATCTGCACTCTCGTTCTCCTTCCGATCTTTCATTATTTCATCACTATGCTTCTACTGCCTCTGCTACTTTTACTGCTTCAATCGCTTCACTATTTCCTTCTTCTATCAGATCAAGATATGACTCTGCCTCTTCATGAGGTAAGTACTTATCAAATACCCTCTGATAATGATACGAGATAAGATAAACTATTATCGCCATTCCGATATTAAGAGAGATAAAGTTTACTGCAAATATGGTAAATATATTAGCTGCCACAAATCCTGCTATAACCAGAACTATCATGAATGTATATTTTTTATTTGCGAATCCCATGAAAAATGAGTATTTAATCGTATCTTTTACGGTATTAATGAATTTGGATTGTACAGCAAATACATACAGAAGAGATAAGCTGTAAAAAACTGACAAAGCTATATCAAATGCCCAGAATATCTTTGCTCCCGGCATTGATGCATTGTTCCAGAATACTATTCCGATTGCCAGTACCGCACCTACCGCAAGGTAGATCATCCAGATTATAGTTGACTGACGGAGATTATCCTTAAAGGAATGAAAGAAGTTCGAAGTCGGATAACCTTCATCATTTCTAAGCTTCATGCAGCTGTATATAAGTGCCGTAGTTGAAGCGCCTATAGTTACAACAGGAAGACAACATATAAGCCATAGTATATTAAGCCACCATATGCGACCAAGCCAGATAAAAAACCTCATAACCGGATTATCCGGACTAAAAAGACCCTTCAACATAACTGCACTCTCCTTTCATTTATTAACCCTTAACACCACCTGCAGAAACACCTTCTACAAACTGATCCTGTGCCAGGAAGAATACCAGAATATTCGGCACGATCGATATAAGTGATGTTGCGAGAACTCGGTTCCAGTCAAATCCTGAATCACTATCCATTGAAAGCTTAACGAATATTGTTGCAGGATATTTTGCCGGTGTATTTACATAAAGAAGCGGACCTATGAAGTCATTTGATGTCCACATGAATTTAAACAGTGCACATGACACTATTGCCGGCATGATCATTGGAATAATAATCTTTACAAGAATCTGAATAGTGTTACATCCATCTATTTTCGCTGCTTCTTCCATTTCCTTCGGGACACCTCTCAGGAACTGAATAAGCATGAATATAAAATATGTTTCAGTTGCAAATGCTGTCGGAACGATAAGCGGAAGATAAAGTTTTGATCCAACCCATCCAAACTTGTTGAACAGCATGTACTGTGGAACATTAAGTACAACCTGCGGAAGGAAAAGCATTGCCATCATAATGGCAAAAAGCGGTTTGTGTCCTATGAACTTGAAACGTGCAAATCCATAAGCTGTAATAACTGATGAAATGATCGTAAGGATAACTTCAGGAATTACATATGAATATGTATTAAGCATTGCCTTCCATATATTGATATTTCCACCATAGCTCTTCACTGCATTTTTATAGCCTTCAAATGTCGCCTTTAGCGGTATAGGATTCATGGTTGAGAATATCTCGCTATTTTCTTTAAAAGTTGCACCAACCATCCAAAGAAGCGGATAGATCATTATTAATCCGACTACTGTAAGTACCAGATATCTGAGAATTGTACTGGTCTTCCTTTTTGACGCCAGATGTTTATTGGCAGCCTTCAGCTCTGCTGACTGAGGTCCCTTTACAATTATGTCTTTTTTTGAAGTAAGTGAAGGAGCTATCGGCTTTCTGACATATTTTGTTTCTTCTACAGAAGCACTATCAGCTGTTTTATTAGTATTGTCTTCTTCATTTATACTAACAATGGGCATAACTTATTTACCTCCTTCATCGTCAGAATAGTATACCCAGTGTTTCTGGCTCCAGAATGCAATACATGTAAATATCATAAGTACTACAAACAGTACCCAGGCCTGAGCGCTCGCCTTGCCCATATCGTATGCAGTAAATGCATTATTATATATAAGCAATGACATAAGTGTTGTTGATCCAAGTGGTCCACCCTTGGTAATGATATATGGTCCATTGAATTCCTGAAATGCCTGTACAAGCTGTGTTACCAGGTTATAGAAGATAACCGGTGTAATAAGCGGAACTGTTATCGTGAAGAACTGTCTTACTTTGCTTGCTCCATCTATTGATGCAGCTTCATAAAGATCAGTCGGAACGCCTTTCAGAGCCGCCAGGAAAACAACCATCGCCGATCCAAACTGCCATACACGAAGTATGGAAATCATGAACAGTGCCCATTTAGGATCAGACATAAAATGTGGAGCTTCAAGACCTACAGCTGCAAATCCTGTACGGATAAGTCCGTTATCACTGAAGAGAGCCTTCCACAGAACTGCTATAGCTACAGATCCACCAAGTATTGAAGGAATATAATATGCTGTACGATACAGATTTACACCCTTCAGTTTATAGTTAAGTATGTATGCAATAAAGAGAGCAAATACCAGCTTAAGAGGTACTGTCATAAATGCATATTTAAATGTTGTAATAAGTGCCCTTGTTTCAACAGGAACTTTAAATACGTCGATGTAATTCTGTAATGTAAAACCATCTGACTGTCCCTTGAAAAGGTTATAATCCGTAAAGCTGTAATATAGTGAAGACAGGAACGGATATAGTTTAAATACCAGAAATCCGATAAGCCATGGAATGATAAACAGGAATCCGATATTCTTTTTTCTGAATTTCTTAAACTTACTCATCTCTTCCTCCTACTGTCTTATATAGCCTGCCATATAAGAGCTTATAGTCTTGTACAGCAGGCTATCAGTCAATCAGCTGTCGTTTAAGCCACGAGGATTGTATGACTTAATCCGGTTCGACAGTTTATATATTATATTTTGAGATTTACTTTGCAGGTGCTACAGCGATGTATGCATTGTAAAGATCTTCAGCAGCCTTATCTAATGTATATTCTGAACCTGCTGCATCCATTCCGTATGAATACTGCTCAAATACTGTTGTATATGCGCCTGTATCTCCCTTAAGTGTAGAATCATCAAAGAGCGGATTCCAGTATAATGGAGCAGAATCCATAACTGCTGCATGAGCCTCTGCTGATACAGGATTGATTGAACCTGACTCATCGAGTACTTTATATGCTGCTGCTGACTCAGGGATACCACGCTCATTAGCCATAAGTGCTACACCTTCAGGATCATTAAGCATGTAGTTAAGAAGCATAGCAGCTTCCTTTGGATGAGCTGTCTTTGCACTGATTGAGAACATAAGTGAAACCTTTGAATAAGACTTAAGTTCAGGGAATACATTTCCTACTACAAGGTTGCTTCCGTTGTCACCGAGAGCTGAAATGTACTTAGCCGGTGATGAATCCCATTCGAAGATACCTGCATATTCGCCATTGATAAATCTTGTTGACTTATCCATTGAATCAGCGCCTTCACCATCGATATAAGCTATTGTAGGAATTACATGTGCATCTTCAAGAGACTTGATCCATTCAAGACCTGACTTAAGCTGATCCTGAGTTACTGTAAGCTTTCCTTCCTCATTGATGATCGGCTCACCTGTCTGTGCCTGAAGGTAATATGCTACGAGAATTGCTCTGTCATACTCACCAACTACGAGTGGATAGTAATTATCTCCGAGTTTATCCTTAAATGTTGCACCGGCATCAACAAGCTCCTTAAGATTTGTAGGAACTGCTATTCCTGCCTGATCAAATGTTGCTTTATTCCAGTAGAATGTACGTCCTGTAAGTGAAACAGGAACACCTGCGATTCCGCCGTTAGCATCAACAGTCTTTGCAAGTACCTCATCAGAATACTGTGTAAGGTCTAATACATCTGAAACTGTATTCAGATCAAGATATGTATCAGCTGCTGCATCGTACTTTCCGATCCAGTCAAAGTTTGTCTGCTGAACATCCGGGTTGTTGCCTGAAAGGTACTCAGCTGCTTTAGCTGTTTCCCAGTCACTCCATGCACCGAAGTTTACTTCTACTTTGATTCCCGGATACTTAGCCATGAAGCCTTCAACTGCTGCCTGAGTTGCTTCATGTCTTGAATCACCACCCCACCAGTCGAATGTAAGTGTACATTCTTCATATGAACCGGAGTCTGCAGCTGTTGTATCATCAGTTGATGTTGCTTCTGTTGCAGCTTCTGTGGCTGCCTGTGTTGCTGCTTCTGTGGCTGCTTCTGTGGCTGCCTGTGAGCCGCCGGATCCGCTGCTGCCGCAACCTGTAAGTGCAAGTGTTGCAGCAAGTGAAAGTGAAGCAATTTTTGATAATAATTTCTTTCTCATTAGGTTACCCTCCTAAAATTCTTCGTTTGAAAAAATATCTTACAACTATCTCATATACATCCCTCTCTAATCCATATGACAAATGTAAGTACTTTCTTTCGTTTACTGTACTAAAAAAATACACTATATTTCGGTGTTTTTTTACATTTTTTTGGTTATTTTTTAATAAATAGTACTGTTTTTTTGTCATGATTATGTTATACTAAACCAAAAAATTTGAATTATCGGAGAAAAAAGTGAGAATTTCAGACAAATATATAGACAGAATATACATAACCAGTGCTATAAGAAACACCAGCTATAAAATGGTCAGAAACCATTATCATAATTACTATGAATTATATTATGTAAGACATGGCAGAGTAGCTTTTAATATAATTGGAAGCACTTACATGCTTCAGAGCGGTGATTTCATTCTTGTTCCTCCGGAACAGCCTCATTATGTCAGCTATCTTGCTTCATGCACCCGAATAAACATTTATTTCAGGAAAGAAGATCTCTCACGCATACTTAACGAAAATCTGGAAACCATAAGTACCAGATTTCTTAGTTCCAGCGTTATACATACGCCAAGAGCATATAGAGATGTAATAGATAACATTATTGACAGTATGCTGTTCGAGGAAGGAATAGATGATGCTTATTCATATAAAATGCAGGAGCTTCTTTTCAGTCAGCTCGTTCTGTCCTGCAACAGATATTGCATATTTAAGTCAGACAGTCAGATTGCAGACAGTGACGATATAATAGTAAGCGCCCTGCAATATATCAATAAGAACTATCATACTCCAATCACTCTTGAGAAGCTTTCAAAAATGTCAAACCTGAGTCCCAGCTATTTCAGCAAAAAGTTCAGAAAAGTCACCGGCTCGGGTATGAAGGAATATCTTACATATACAAGGCTTCGACATGCTGCCAACGAACTGCTTTCAACCAGTCATACTATTACAGATGTAGCAATGAACTGCGGCTTTAGTGATAGCAACTATTTTAAAGATGCATTTAAAAAGATGTATGGGTTATCTCCTCGTGAATACAGGAGTTCAAAGAAGGTAGAAGGGATTCCGGAAGAAAGTAAGAACGCTGAGAATTTCCTGAATCCTTCATAATATTTTTATGACATTAACCCGATCAGGTTGATTCATGTTTTTTCATTCGGCACTTACCCAGTCCGGTAGATCCCTGTTCTCGGCTCCCGGGCCGAAGGAGCCGGTTTCTTCAAATCTCGATGTTTCATGCGCATATTCTTTTCCCCAGTCGTCCCATCCACGGGGATGAATATGGCTTCCCAGGAAACAATTAATAAGCTTTACCTTTGCATATTCCCGCCAGGGTCTGGCTATAAAGCAGCTCTGATCCGGAACATTTTCTTTACATAAGAACCTGCAATTTCTGGCCACAAAGCCTTCGCCGACATTTTCAGGTGTACTTGGGGCAAACACCCATCCCTTATCCACACTTACAAAATCGCAGTCATCAAAAAATACAGTTGCACCGCCAAAAATAAAATCAACGCTCCCTTCTATTATACATTTTTTAAATCTGAAGGTCCGTGTCGTTCTTGGGGTAAACTGCTTAGGTCCTATAAAACCGTCTTTCTCCATTTCTTTTTCAGGAAGAGGTGCCAGAAAAAGAGTATCCTGATTTGCTCTGATAATGCATTCTTCTAAAAGAATGTTGTCGCCATCTAGGTATAAAGCTATAGCCTGACCATGCTCCTTTCCGCTTCCCACAGTATTTTCAAAGATGCAATTCTTAAAAACAATATTATTTCCGTCAACAAGTACGGTCTGTGTTCTGAAGGTATGCACAGGTCTGCCATCCGAATGAATCTGTTTTGCACCGATGGATCCACTATAAAGTTTATTCTGATAAACCTTGTCCGATTCTGAAAAAATATACTGCATAACTTTTATCCTTCTGTTGTTCCTCTTTTAACCAGATTGCAGGCAACTATATTCTTTTGAGAAACATTTGTATCTCCGTTAAGTACTCTTTCAAGCCTGGAAACAGTTTCCTCAGCCACTCTTTCCACCATATTATCTATAGAAGTAAGTTCTGGAGTAGTACAAACGCAGAGTGAAGAATTATTATATCCGATAATACTGACATCCTCAGGGATGTTCCTGTTCTGACTGATGAGATACTTCATGGCACCTATCGCCATAGCATCATCCGTGGAAAGAACAGCATCGTATTTCAGGTTATCAAACTTGGAGAACTGTCTTTTTGCGTCTTCTACATCATTTTTTATGAAAACTTCCATCTCCTTTCCGAGCTCAATCCCCATATAGCTAAGTGCATCCTCATAGCCTCTTTTTTTCTGATTTGCACTGTAAGAACGGGAATCTGTCATAAAAATAATTCTTCTATGTCCATTCTCTATTAAAAATCTCGTAGCATCAAATGTAGCCTGATAATCATTTGATGCAGTGCAGTAGACATTTTCTCCCTCAACCACACCATTTATGAGAAAAACGGGGACCTCCAGGGCAGCGCGTTTTATATAATCACTGTTATGGGTTTGATCTTCTGAACCGGCATAGGTCGAGCCCACAAGTATAAGCGCATCTATTCTTTTGGAAAGAAGCATCTGAACATGAGCATCCTTCTGATTTGCGAGAAAACCGCTGCAGCTCAGAATGCAATTATATCCCAACTTATGAAGTCTCTGCTCCAGGTATGACACGGCATTGGCCATATACAGGTCAGATATCTGAGGGACAAGGATTCCTATGGTATGCATTGTATTAAGGCCAAGTCCCTGAGCGAATACATTTGGCGTATAGCCCGATTTTTCTATAACATCCAGAACCTTCTGCCTCGTCTTTTCACTAACCTTCGAGCTGCCATTAACCACTCTTGAAACTGTTGCAATGGACACTCCCGCCATGTCAGCAATATCATATATATTCATACTTATCACCGTTCCTTCTCTTCTTCAAAAATGTCTGTCACACCAATTGAACAGATTTTTTTCATTATACTTCCATAGAAATTATTAAACAAGGCTGTTTATATTTACCCGAGCTTAAATATTCCGTACTTTTAGAATTATATATCAAAAAATCGGTGTTATTCATTCTTGACAATAAAAAAATGTGACGATTATAATAGTGTAAGCACTTACATTTGGATCATTTTAAATTATGGAGGACACAAAAAATGAGTAGTTTTATGGATTCTGATTTTATGCTGCATAACGATACAGCAAAGCATCTGTTTCATGATTATGCAGAATCAATGCCTTTAATAGATTATCATTGTCATATTTCCCCAAAGGAAATATACGAGAACAGACGTTATAACAACATCGCTGAAGTATGGCTTGGCGGGCAACAGGATGACGGTACATACTTTGGTGATCATTATAAATGGCGTGTTATGCGTTCAAACGGAGTTCCTGAAGAATTAGTTACAGGCAACTCTGACCCTTACGAAAGATTTGTTAAATTTGCAGAAGCACTTGAGATGGCTATCGGTAATCCTATGTATCACTGGTGTAATCTCGAACTGAAAAAATACTTCGGTATCGAAGAACCTCTCACAGTTGAGAATGCTAAGGAAATCTGGGACAAAACTTCGGAGATGCTTCGTACAGACCCCTCTCTTACAGTACGGGGAATCATCGAAAGATCCAACGTATATTACATTGGAACCACAGATGATCCGGTTGATACTCTCGAGTGGCACGAAAAAATATCTGCAGATTCAAATATTAAATTCATGGTCAGACCATCCTTCAGACCTGATAAAGCTATCAATATCCAGAAGGAAGGCTTCAGTGACTATATAAGCCAGCTGGCTGAAAGTGTTGGCAAGGACAACCTGAACTCCGCAGTTGAGGTAGTCGGTGCGCTGGAAGAGCGTATTGATTATTTCAAGGAGCACGGCTGTCGGGCATCTGATCATGGATTAGATTATGTTCCATATGTGATGTGTTCAGCAGACGAGGCAGACCGTATCTTCATCAAGTCACAAAACGGTGACGCCCTCTCAAAAGAAGAAGTAGATAAATATCAAACTTTCGTTCTGCTCAGCCTTGCCAGAAAATATCACAAAGAAGATATCGTTATGGAAATTCATTATTCCTGCACCAGAAATGTCAATGAACGTATGTTTAAACTTGAAGGACCTGATACCGGCTTCGACATGATTGCAAAAAGCAGCTGTGGCGATGAGCTGGCAAGTCTTATGTCAGAACTGGATAAGACAGGTGAACTTCCAAAAACGATTATCTTCTCTTTGGATCATAATGATTTCAATTTAATAGGAACATGTATGGGTGCTTTCCAGTCAGATGAAGTTCCCGGAAAGATTCAGATGGGTGCTGCCTGGTGGTTCCTTGACACAAGAGACGGTATGGAAGAACAGATGCGCGCTCTTGCTAATCTTGGACTTCTCGGTAATTTTGTCGGAATGCTGACAGATTCCCGTTCTTTCCTTTCATATACAAGACACGACTATTTCCGTCGTATAATGTGCAATCTGATAGGCAAGTGGGTTGAAGATGGAGAGTATCCTGCCAATGAAACTTCCCTTAAGAAAATAGTTGAAGGTATCTGCTTCAATAACGCAAAGAGATACCTCAACCTATAGGTACTATATCAAGAGGAATAAATAATGGACAAGCTAAATTATGATACTTTAGATAGTATTGCAACAAAAGAATATATCCTGAAAGATGCACCGGAAAAGGTTCTTCAGTTTGGAGAAGGCAATTTCCTTCGTGCATTCGTAGACTATTTTTTCGATATAATGAATGAAAAAGCTGATTTTAACGGTAAGGTAGTTGTTACCCAGCCTATAAATCAGGGATTATCCGACATGATCAACGAACAGGAAGGATTATATACTCTCTTCCTTCGTGGTTCTGAAAACGGTAATAAAGTTAACAAAAAAAGAGTGATCTCTGCTATATCAAGATGCATTAATCCTTATGAAAACTATGAGGCACTCATGGAATGTGCTTCTAATCCGGAACTTAGATTTATAGTTTCAAATACGACCGAAGCAGGCATCACCTTTGATTCATCCTGTAAGCTGACAGATAAACCGGCTTCAAGTTTTCCGGCAAAGCTTACTGCTTTTCTCTATGAGAGATATAAAAAGGGATTACCGGGATTCATTATCCTTTCCTGTGAGCTCATAGATCACAACGGTGATGAGCTGCTTAAATGTGTTCATCAATATATAGATCTCTGGGGTCTTGAAAGCGATTTCCGCATCTGGGTTGATAATGAAAACATTTTCTGTTCTACACTTGTTGACAGAATCGTTCCGGGATATCCAAGAAATGAAGCGGCTGAAATATGTGAACAGCTGGGTTATACAGATAATCTCATCGACACAGGTGAAATCTTCGGATTCTGGGTTATTGAAGGGCCTTCCGGCATTAAGAGTGAGCTTCCTTTTGAAAAGGCCGGCCTTCCTATAATTGTTGTCGATGATGTAACACCATATAAGCAGCGCAAGGTTCGTATTCTGAATGGCGCACATACTTCATTTATTATGGCAGCATACCTTTCCGGCCAGAATATTGTCAGAGACTGCATGAATGACGATGTAATACGCGGTTTTATGAATAAAACAATATTTGATGAGGTAATACCTACACTGGACCTTCCAAGCGATAACCTTAAACAGTTTGCTTCTGATGTAATCGAAAGATTCTCCAATCCTTTTGTAGATCATCAGCTGCTCTCTATTTCTTTAAATTCCACATCAAAATGGAAGGCAAGATGTATGCCTTCGCTTCTTGAATATGCAAAGAGAAATAATGGTAAAATCGCAGAATGTCTCGCATTTTCATTTGCAGCATATATCAGCTTCTATCATAATGGCAAGACTCGTAAAGACGGATGCCTGGTCGGCAAACGAGGTGATGATGAATACGAAATACATGATGACCTGTTTGTTCTTGATTTCTTCTATGGGCATAAAGACGACGATATCACCACTCTTACAGATGCGGTAATATCAAACGATCAGATGTGGGGAGATAGTCTGAGTAAACTTCAGGGATTTCGCGATAAAGTCATAGATGACCTGAAAATGATAACAGATTACGGTATGTATGAAGCTATGCGCATGATACAAAAATAACATGAGGAAATAGTAATGAATCTAATTCAAATATCCCCTGAAGACAATGTAGCTGTTGCATTAAGCGATCTTACAGAGGGAGAAACATATAAACTTAATGATATTCAAATAACCCTTCGCGAAAACATTTCACGTGGACACAAAGTTGCCCTTAGAGATATCTCTTCGGGAAGTGACATAATAAAATATGGTAATGTTATTGCCAGAGCATCAAAGGATATAGCAGCAGGCTGCTGGGTTCATACTCACAATGCCAAAACCAATCTATCAGAAAGTGCAGAATATGTTTACAACCACAAAACATTTTCCCTACCCGAGGTTGAACATAAAACCTTTCTTGGATATAAACGTCCAAATGGACAGGTCGGAATCAGAAATGAAATATGGATCATTCCAACAGTCGGCTGTGTAAACTCCGTAGCTGAGAAGCTGGTTTCTGAAAATCAGCACCTGGTGAAGGAGAATATTGATGGGCTGTATACATTTACTCATCCTTTTGGCTGCAGTCAGATGGGTGGAGATCATGAAACAACCAAAAAGCTTCTGTCCGCCCTTGCGAAGCATCCAAATGCCGGCGCAGTATTAATAGTCGGCCTCGGATGTGAAAATCTAACTATGTCGCAGTTTCAAAGTGCTTTAGGCAGCTGGAATGAGAGAAGAATCAAGTTTCTGACTTGTCAGAATGTACCTGATGAATTAGAAGAAGGTTCAAAGCTTCTGGCAGAGCTTGCTGAGTATGCGAATGAATTCACTCGTGAAGAAATTCCTGCAAGTGAGCTTATCGTGGGACTGAAATGCGGTGGATCCGATGGACTATCAGGTATCACTGCCAACCCGGTTGTCGGAAGATTTTCAGACCGTCTCATAGCTATGGGCGGATCAACGGTATTAACTGAAGTCCCTGAAATGTTCGGCGCTGAATCTATTCTTTTCAGAAGATGTGAAAACGAAGAAGTATTCGGCAAAGCCGTTGCAATGGTAAATAGCTTTAAAGATTATTTTGTATCACACGGTCAGGTAGTATACGAAAACCCCAGTCCGGGAAATAAAGCCGGCGGAATAACAACTCTTGAAGATAAATCCTGCGGATGTGTTCAAAAGGGTGGCTCTGCTCAAATTGTTGATGTACTTAATTACGCCGACCCTGTCACAAAAAAGGGATTAAGCATTCTGTCCGGCCCCGGAAATGATCTTGTCAGTGCTACAAATCTTACAGCTACCGGCGCTCACATTATTCTTTTTACCACAGGACGCGGAACTCCTTTCGGTGCACCGGCTCCTACAGTTAAGATTTCTACAAATACGGCTCTATATAACAAAAAAAACAGCTGGATTGATTTTAATGCCGGTACTGTTGCAGACGATGAGAATATAGATGATGCAGGAAAACGTCTTGTAGATTTTGTTCTGGAGATAGCAAGCGGTAAAAAAACCAAAAACGAAGAAAAAGGCTTCCGCGAAATATCAATATTTAAGGATGGCGTAATACTGTAAAAAAGAATTTTGACACATTCGTGGATTCATAATACTCTTATGCACAAATTTATCCAAAATCCTGGAGGAAGTTATTATGGGGGTTAAAAGGTATACTTGTAAATCTACCGGCACAACTATGGTTATTGATGCTAAAAATCCAAAGGATGCTGCACAGCAGTTTGTTGACGAAATAATGAAGAATCTATACACCGTCAAACTGAAAAAATGCACCGCTATATCCATGAAGAGATTTCCTGATTCTACAGTTACTGTTATTGAACAGGGTGGCTCAGGAAAAGAGTTATATTTTCAATACACAAGTATGATGCCACGGTATTAAACTACTGTGGCATCTTTTTATAAGGAGAACAAACTATGGCTGCTTATGTAATGGAAGAGGCTGAGAGATGTCTCAACTGCAAAAATCCTCAATGTCAGGCAGGATGTCCTATTCATACATCCATCCCAGAGGTAATTCAACTATTTAAACAAGATGAAACTATGAAAGCTGCCGAAATTCTTTTTGAGAATAACCCGTTGTCTGTCATATGCTCTCTCGTCTGTAATCATGAAAACCAGTGTGAGGGGCATTGTGTCAGAGGAATCAAAGGAACACCTGTACATTTCTCTGAAATAGAAAGATATATATCCGATTCATGTTTTGAAAGAATCAAAATTGCTCAGGAAAAACCAAATGGAATGAAGGTCGCTGTCATCGGTGCCGGCCCGGCCGGTATCACTATTGCAATACGGCTTGCAAGTCGCGGATATAAAGTAACTATCTTTGAAACCCATGATAAAATAGGCGGAATACTCAGATATGGCATTCCCGATTTCCGGCTTCCCAAGTCAATACTCGACAGATATCTGAAAAAATTTAAAGAACTTGGTATTCTGGTCCGTCCGAATTTTGCCATCGGAGGATCAACTTCCATTAAAGATCTTCTAAAAGATGGTTATAAATCGGTTTTTGTCGGAACCGGAGCATGGCGCCCAAATCGTCTGGGAATTCCGGGTGAAACCTTTGGAAATGTTCACTATGCTATCAATTATCTGAATAATCCCGACGTATATGATTTAGGCGATGAAGTAGCGATTATCGGCGCAGGTAACGCCGCTATGGATGTAGCCCGAACCGCTATCAGACACGGAGTAAGAAATGTAACAATCTATGTAAGAGAATCTGAGGTTGCTGCTTCTCAAAAGGAATATGATTATGCCAGAATAGACGGTGTTCATTTTGAATTCAACATTTCCTGCGTTGAAATAGTAGATGAAGGTCCTATCATGTGTAATGTTAAGCAGAACGAAGCCGGTGAATACGAAGTTCTCGAAGAAACCCGACGTCTGATTCCTGCTGATACAGTCATTATTTCCATAAGCCAGAAACCTCAGGATCGACTTGTCAACCGCGACAAGGAGCTTAAACTTGATGCCAAAGGAACTCTTGCAACTACATCAGACGGAGAAACAACTATTGAAGGAGTATTTGCTGCAGGTGATGTAGTAACGGGAGCTAAAACAGTCGTTGCTGCTGTTTCAAAATCAAAGAAAATCGCCGACGAGATGGATCGGTATATGCAGACACATTAATCATTTTTCGTTACTATTCACAGCCAACTTCAAAAGCATTTATATCGTTCCAATATGCTTTACATCCTGTCAAAAATCTCAATATCAGAAAAGAGAGAGCCATTACTGGCTCTCTCTTAACCGGATATATACTATACTTGAGGTAAACCGGCAGCAGGTCCCTGTTTGCCCTGAACCCGAACAGGCTGAGGCTTCATAGCTTCCTTAAGCCTGTTTGCCTGATCAGGAGTAAAAGCATTCGGATTATTTGTCATAAACTTATTAAGCATGTCGCAATTTAATTGTTTTCGTAATCTTTTCCATTATTGGAACGATATAAGATTCATCTTGGAGAGGCAGCCATATTGGAGTGATCCTGAACTGGATGAACTTGAACAAAAACTCCGTTCTGAAATTACCGGAGAAAACGATGTTGTATATTCGAATTAATTATGAAAAAACACAATTCTAGATAATATGAAGTGACCTCACATTTGTAGCATCGTGGATTTACCTGTATACTACGATTTGGAAAAGTCGACAGTAACAGGGATTACCACATACAAAGGAGGTCACTATGAAAAGAATACTA
>Ga0256405_10002177_pt1 | contig 46983 bp, 40 predicted proteins | sample RumenRJG_02DNA_FD_189096 | JGI IMG/M metagenome (GOLD analysis project Ga0256405, IMG submission 189096) | Bovine rumen microbial communities from Lethbridge, Alberta, Canada - RJG_02 | ecosystem: Host-associated > Mammals > Digestive system > Stomach > Rumen | place: Canada: Alberta... | reverse complement strand
TTGGGTTATTACATCCGGCCAAAGATGCAACTCAACCTTACAGGAAGATCCTTTTTTATGCAACTGTCAATGTACTATGCCGCCGGGGCAGCGGTTGAGGAATCACATAGAAAAAATGATTGACCCAAGAAAAATGGAATGTTGAAATTGATATTACTGCTATAAGACAATGTTTGCTGGCAGTCAAAGACATCGATCACATAAATACAGATAAGCTTCCCGACGATATTAACTACAATCCAGATTCACCGGTTGAGGAACCTCAGAAAATAAACCAAAACACTCTTGCACTTATCGATGCAGCAAACAAGCTCAAGAATCACGATTTTATAGTCGACTGTTAAGATAAAAATGTCCACATAGATCCGACTAAAAGATATTTCACAATGATTAACAGAAAACCCCGTAGCACATCTGGCTGCGGGGTTTGTTTTTTTTACAACACTCTATTCATCATCATCGTCATCCCAGTTGGAAACCATATGCAACTCTCCGGAATCCATGTCCATAGCCATATTATCGCCCATTCTCATCATCATATGTCCTTCTGAGTCCATAGCCATATTATTTGAAGTAGAAAAACAGATATCTCCGTCTTCCATATCCATAAAGCTCTTACACATAGATCAACCCTCCTTGTAAACAAAATTCTTAACTTGATTATATGATTGGTTAACGTCTTCAATCAGTGATTTTATATATTCATCCTTGGAAGAAGCGCTTATATGTATAACATTCGTGAATATTCCCTTAAAGTTTCCTGATGCATGTATCCCGGAATTAAAGCAGACAGTGTCGCTATCCTCATAGAAGTGGAAGTCTTGCATAATCACTTCCACAAGCCTTTCATCATCCATATATTGACGCATATCAGTTAAAGCCCCTTCCGCAGCTTTAGCAATCTCTTTTAACGTCTTTAATACTTCACGATTATGCTTCAAAGCGTTCTTTAACATACTTGCCGTAGCTTTTCTATCAGCTTTAGCCGCCATATCGATCAATTTCCCCAAGTAAGGAAAAGTAAAACGACATGTAGCTTTCCTGTTAGTCTCTATCTCAAATTCCGAAGAGAAGTATACTAATACCTCATCAGAAGCCCTGACGACCTGATCCATCAGCTGCTGATTGTAATACTTCTTAATATCCAATCCCATACTGTAGAAATACGAAGCTTCATATAGGCAAGGTATTTCTCTGGCCTTTGCTTCATCAAGGATCTTGTAATCTTCATTCTCTAAAGCCAAGGCAATGATGTTTGTTCTTAAGCTATCATTTTGCTTCATCTTATATTCGAGCAAATCATAGTCAAAAGGCTGTCTTCTCTCTATGGTTGTACCTGACCCAAAAGTTCCCCAGTATTTCTGCTGGTCTTCATCTATTAAGTAAATATAATCATTATCAATCAAATGTCTCAGGAAGCCATAATTCCCAAATTCAATTGCATAATCAATAACCGTCTTCCCGTATTCATCCTCGTTTAGAATTAGTTTATCCGGTCTCTCTATATATTCTTTCCAAACCTTTTTATCTTTAGAGAATGCTACAGAATAATTTGTCGTTCTTGTCGGAGCAGGTTTAGCCACCTTCCCTGCACTGAGAATGCTGTCAACAGATACCTCTAATAATTCAGAAAGAAGTGGTAAATCACTAATCTGTATTCCCTTTCCGACCTTCTTCATCTGACATATCTTATTTGCCACACGCTGAATTTCATCAGAAGCAGGCTCCTCTTCTATTCCGTCTCTTAACTTTATATATGCAATTGCAAACTGACGATCCGCGCCATACTTCCTGGCAATCAATTTTCCAATGTACTCGCCAATTTTGCTACTTTCCTCTGCTCTATACATTGAAGACACCTCCATATCACTTGCTTGATATAAGCATACACTTTGCATGATTACACGTATATAACAAATAAGCATATGCTATTCGCATATGCTTATTATACTATATTTTTATATATGCGTTTAGCATATATTATAGAGTTCCATTAATTCTTTGCTTAATTACCCAAACCACATCTTCCTTATCTCTATCGGAAAGCTGGTCAAAGAGTTTCAGGAAAGATCCGTACCGATTACACAATATTAGCTCCTCTTTATCGTCTACATAGGATTCTAAGATCAGTTCCCTCACATCTACCTTGTAAAGCTTCGCGAACTCGACGATATCGTCTACAGATACAGTAGCTTCGTTCGCCTCAATCGATTGTAACTTTCTCCGACTAATCTTCATAGCATTAGCCGCCTCATCCTGGGACAATCCGGACGAATTTCTTGCTTCCTTAAGCTTTTTTGCCGTAAACACTGACATTTTCAAACCTCCTTCGATGCGCAGGATCCTGCGCTTTTTGCCCCAGACGTAAAAATGCGCCCGGGGAATTTTCGTGTTTTTTTACCTCGAACGCATCTAAAAAATGCAAACAACAGATTCAATAATACTAATCTGTATATAGCACCTTATATTTTTTAGTTAAAAAATATAGGGAGTCTTTAACAGACTCCCTATACTAGGAATAGCTTAAATTCAAGCTTTTCCGGGAACCGGAAGCATCGGTTTTCTCCGTAATAGAGTTTTCCGCTCTTCCTCATGAAATCTTTTGGGATCTCAAAAGTTCCTAAAAAGCATGTTGGCTCAATTAACGTGCCTCGCTGATAGCTGCCTGTGCTGCTGCCAGACGTGCAATAGGTACACGGAATGGAGAGCAAGATACATAGTCCAGACCAATCTTATGGCAGAACTCAACGGAAGAAGGATCTCCACCGTGCTCACCACAGATACCAACGTGAAGGTTAGGGTTAACTGGCTTACCAAGCTTGATAGCAGTCTCCATTAACTTACCAACACCATTCTGGTCTAACTTAGCAAATGGATCATTCTCGAAAATCTTCTGGTCATAGTATGCGTTCAGGAACTTACCGGCATCATCACGAGAGAATCCGTATGTCATCTGTGTCAGATCGTTTGTACCGAAGCAGAAGAAGTCAGCCTCTGTAGCAATCTCATCAGCAGTCAGAGCTGCTCTTGGGATCTCGATCATTGTACCAACCTCATACTCAAGCTTAACGCCTGCTGCGGCGATCTCAGCGTCTGCTGTCTCTACTACAATCTTCTTAACGAACTTCAGCTCCTTGACATCACATACAAGTGGAATCATGATCTCTGGCTTAACAGTCCAATCTGGATGAGCCTTCTGAACTTCGATTGCTGCACGGATAACAGCCTTGGTCTGCATCTTAGCAATAGAAGGATATGTAACAGCAAGACGGCATCCTCTATGACCCATCATAGGGTTGAACTCATGGAGAGAATTGCAGATAGCCTTGATCTCTTCAACAGTCTTATGCTTAGCGTCAGCCAGCTTCTTGATATCAGCTTCCTCAGTAGGAATGAACTCATGAAGAGGTGGATCTAAGAAACGGATAGTAACAGGGTTGCCTTCAAGTGCCTCATACAGAGCCTTGAAGTCACTCTGCTGGTAAGGAAGAATCTTATTAAGAGCTTCTTCTCTCTCTTCCTCAGTATCAGAGCAAATCATCTCACGGAAAGCAGCGATTCTCTCTGGATCGAAGAACATATGCTCAGTACGGCAGAGACCGATACCCTCAGCACCAAGCTCACGAGCCTTCTTAGCATCTGCAGGTGTATCAGCATTGGTACGAACCTTCAGTCTTCTGAACTCATCAGCCCAAGCCATTACACGGCCGAACTCACCAGCGATTGTAGCATCTACAGTTGGGATCAGACCAGCGTAGATATTACCAGTTGTACCATCGATAGAGATCTCAGATCCTTCGTTGAATACCTGTCCACCTAATGTGAACTTCTTATTCTCTTCATCCATAACGATGTCGCCACAACCAGATACGCAGCAAGTACCCATACCACGAGCAACTACTGCAGCGTGAGATGTCATACCACCACGAACTGTCAGGATACCCTGAGCAGACTTCATACCAGTGATATCCTCTGGAGATGTCTCAAGACGAACCAGGACAACCTTCTCGCCTCTCTTAGCCCATTCAACTGCATCATCAGCAGTGAATACAACCTTACCACAAGCAGCTCCTGGAGAAGCTCCAAGACCCTTACCAAGTGGAGTAGCAGCCTTCAGAGCAGCTGCATCGAACTGAGGATGAAGCAGTGTATCTAAGTTACGAGGATCGATCATAGCTACTGCTTCCTCTGGAGTCTTATGTCCCTCATCTACAAGGTCACAAGCGATTTTCAGAGCAGCTGGAGCTGTTCTCTTACCGTTACGGCACTGCAGCATGTAGAGCTTCTTATTCTCAACAGTGAACTCCATATCCTGCATGTCATGGTAGTGATTCTCAAGAGTCTCACAAACCTTCAGGAAGTCAGCATATGCTTCTGGGAACTCCTGCTCCATCTGAGCGATTGGCATTGGTGTACGAACACCAGCAACGACGTCCTCACCCTGAGCGTTGATCAGGAACTCACCCATCAGCTTATTCTCACCTGTTGCTGGGTCACGAGTAAATGCAACACCAGTACCAGACTGATCATTCAGGTTACCGAATACCATAGGCATTACGTTAACAGCAGTACCCCAAGAATAAGGGATATCATTGTCACGACGGTATACATTTGCACGAGGGTTATCCCAAGAACGGAATACAGCCTCGATAGCAAGCTTTAACTGCTCAACTGGATCAGAAGGGAAGTCCTTACCAAGCTGCTTCTTATACTCAGCCTTGAACTGCTCTGCAAGCTCCTTCAGGTCTGCTGCAGTAAGCTCAACGTCATACTTAACTCCACGCTCTTCCTTCATCTTATCGATGAGCTGCTCGAAGTACTTCTTACCTACTTCCATAACAACATCGGAGAACATCTGGATAAATCTTCTATAAGAATCATATACGAAGCGCTCGAACTTAGGATCTGGGTTACCAGCGATCATAGCTGCAACTACGTCGTCATTTAAACCAAGGTTCAGGATGGTATCCATCATACCAGGCATAGAAGCACGTGCGCCGGAACGAACAGAAACAAGAAGTGGGTTCTTCAGATCTCCAAACTTCTTACCATTCTTCTCTTCCATCCACTTAACGCCTTCCATAGCCTGAGCCATGATCTCGTCGTTAATCTTACGGCCATCCTCATAGTACTGTGTACATGCTTCCGTTGTGATTGTGAAACCCTGTGGTACTGGAAGACCGATTTCAGTCATCTCTGCAAGGTTGGCACCCTTACCACCGAGAAGGTTTCTCATGGACATGTTACCTTCTTCGAAGGTGTAGACCCATTTGTTTCCCATTACTCATTTCCTCCTAAAAAAATAAATTTAGCTACCGAATTTTGGTGCGAAGCATATTATCTACGCACGTTTTTTATTTTAGCACAACTGTAATCTGTTTCAAGCCATAAATATCTATGGAATATAATGCATTTTTCATTATTGCCCCACAATACAAAAATGATTTCACTTTAACTCCTTAAAATTTTCTCGACAAGTGCCGATAAAAAAAGTATGTGAAGAGCAGTTTATAAGCAGATAGGAGGGTGGATATGGACCGACTCAAAAGTTTTCTGTCACTTCATAAAAAAGCTTGTAAAACGGGGTTTGCCATACTGCTCGTTCTTATCATTTCACTATCAGGTTTCCTATTTTACTCCAGGCAGAAAACTGGAGTCTGGCCTTGGGAAAATGGTGCCAATTCGGCGAAGAGTAGTTCTACAAAGTCCAAAAGCGAATCTTTAAAAAACACCACTAGCCAAAAGTCTGACGATAACAAAAATAAACCAGGCGATTGTAATACAGCGAAAAACGGGGATTCCAGTACATCGAAGGATAAGAATGGAGGAGGAAAAATGAAAAACAAGACAACAAAACCAGGTGATTTAGGTACACCATACGGTAACCACGGTAAGCTCTCTGTCAGCGGCGTGGATCTGGTGGATCAGAGCGGTAATAAGTTCCAGTTAAAGGGCGTCTCTACCCACGGTCTCCAGTGGTATCCACAATACGTCAATCAGAGTGCTTTCCAGTATCTCCGGGATAGCTGGGGTGCCAATGTGGTTCGTCTGGCCATGTATACCGGCGAGGGCGGCTACTGCGCAGGTGGAGATAAGTCTAAGTTAGAAGCCACCATCGATACAGGTGTCCAGGCTGCTACTACTCTCGGAATGTATGTCATCATCGACTGGCATATCCTATCGGACAGTAATCCTACCCAGCATCAGGCAGAGTCCATTGACTTCTTCACTCGTATGTCTCAGAAATACGCAGCCAATGGCAATGTGCTCTACGAGATCTGTAATGAGCCAAATGGTGGAACCAGCTGGTCTACCATCCATGACTATGCAGAGGCTGTGGTACCGGCAATCCGTGCAAATGCACCAGATGCCATTATCCTGATTGGTACACCTACATGGTCCCAGGATGTGGATCAGGTAGCCAGCAATCCGGTTCGTGGAAGTAATATCATGTACACCCTCCACTTCTATGCTGGCACACATAAGGACAATATCCGAAACAAGTTAACCACTGCACGTGCAGCTGGAACTCCAGTCTTCATCTCCGAGTTCTCCATCTGTGATGCCTCTGGTAATGGGGGTATCGACTATACCTCAGCAGACGCATGGAAGAAGCTCATCAATGAGACCAATGTATCCTACTGTGGATGGTCCTTCGCTAATAAGAATGAGACCTCGGCTCTGATTAAGCCAAGCTGCTCTTCCACCGATTGTTTCACAGATAATGACTTGTCAGAAACCGGTGTATGGTTGAAGGGACTTATCTCTGGTCATTAAAGTTACGGGTGAGATTCCGTACCCACTTCTCTTTTCGAATACGGGCCATGACCCAAGGAAGCTTACCCACCTCATCGAGACAGGTACAGAAGTACACCAATAGTACAGACCAATGGAATACAAAGGCACCTAAGAGTGCTACCGGGATAGCGAAGCACCACATCATAACAAAAAGAGAATACATGTCAAACTTGGTATCGCCACCTCCATCTAAGACGCCATTGATGGCAATGGTATTTACACAGCGACCAATCATATAGATGGACATGATAATCATCATACCCAAGAGGTAGGAATGTGCCTGAGGGGTAAGCTTCATAAAATGAACCACCAGTGGTGTAAGTAGTAGCACCACTCCCATAGAGAGAAATCCAATGAGCCAGGACAAACGGGTAAGACGATAGCCATATGTTCTGGCTCGATCTAACTCTCCTGCCCCTAATTCATTACCAATCATAATAGCTGCAGCCGACCCGATACCATTACATACACAGCACACCAAGTCTCTTACCACCGCAGCAATGGAATTCGCTGCGGCAGCATCCTTACCCATGTGCCCCATAATGGCGGTATAGGATGTAAAGCCAATACCCCAGAGCAGAGATGCACCAAGGATTGGAATGGAGATCCGGATATAGTCATGTGCCAGAAGTGCATTATAGCGGAGGATATGCTTGGGGTTCGGACCAATAAAACCTGGCATGAAAGTAAGTGTAATGCATAAGGCAAGTTCGATTACTCTTGAGATGGTGGTGGCCAGTGCTGCTCCTCTTGCTCCCATCTGGGGGGCTCCAAATAAGCCAAAGATAAAGACTGCATTTAAAATCACATTGGAGATCACTGCGCTAAAAGAGATCCACGCACCAGCGGCTGCATGGTCTGTCACACGTATCATGATCTCTATCACAATGGAGAATCCAACCAAAAGGTAGGAAAAGGATGCCATCCGTAAATAGTCAATTCCTATCCCTGCCAATGTCGAATCATTGGTAAAAAAAGCCATGAGATACTGTGGGAAAAAGAAGCATGCGATGAAAAAGAGAATATCAATCACTGCCGCCAACCGAAGACTCATGTGATAGATATCATCGAGAGACTCAAAGTCCTGCTTACCAAAATATTGGGCTCCTAAAATGGAGCCTGTTCCAGTCACAGCAGCTAAGAACATGGTCATAACAAACTGCACCTGGGAGGCCAGCGATACAGCTGCCATAGAGTTCTGGTCTAATCGTCCTAGCATAAAAGCATCCGCTGCTGCCACAGAAGCCACCAGTAAGCTCTGCAGTGCAATGGGGATGGTTAGTCGAATTAATTTCTCCACAAAGTTCTTATCGCGAAGTGCCTCTCTCAGCATCTTTTTCTTCCTCCGTCAGGTATCTACTTGCCTTTATCCAAGGTATCTACTTGCCTTCATCCATGTAGAAATAATACTTCCTGGCATATAAAAAGCCCTCCATGATCATGATGATCACGAAGGGCTGTCAATCTATTGTCCCATGCATCATTTCACATCCACATCATACGAGGAAAGAGAATTCTTGTCTAGCATAGGCTCTATGATTTTCTGTGCAAATTCGGTGCTATCGGCTAGGGGGATGATGGCACCAAGTGGGACTATAGATCTACTTTCTTAGTAAGCAGTGATAATCTGAATCATTTCTTACCCCTTAGAGATCGATATGCTTCTTCAGTAGCTGAGACGCACCAAAGATAGACAGGGAACCAAAGACTACATCTAGGATATAGAACAGAGCCACCTGTAACTGACTTCCTGGAAGTCCGAAGTCTACACCACTCTCTGTCAACTCCATACGGAACTGACCGCCGTATGGCAGTACCTTGAAGCGGATGTAGATGGATAGGCCGTAAAGCACTAAGAAGAGGATGAATGCAACAATTCCCTCGCCCTTCTTGCCTCTCAGTAAGGTGTTAGACATTGCAATTGCAAAGTACACGATTCCAAGGAAGCAGAAGAGGTTGCACAGGAGATTACCGAAGAGCTTGCACAAAGCAATCAGTGTCTCTGTGCCAACATAGGTATTAATCGTTTTAGCGATGACTTCCATCAAACTAGTGTCACCGTTGGCTTCTAGCGCATCATGGAAGAGATGCATATCCAGGATACCCAGGGCATAATATGCGATGAAGAAAACAGCACTTACTAAGAAGGTTACTAACACCTTGCTTAGAACAATCTGCCAGATTGGAACTGGGGTCATGTAGACCATGTACCCTGACTTCTCCTTCAGGTCTCGGCTGAACATCCTGACGCCGGAAAGCATAATCCATACATCAGCTACGATTCCCATCACAATAAGTAGGATGATTGGAATAATTGCATAGTGTACATTGAACTTATTCAGTCCAAGAAAGAGGACCTCTACAATGCCTAGGATTGCCAGAAGAATTGCATAGGAAAAACGGCTCTTGCGAAATTCATACTTCATCATTCGTAACATTATGCTACCTCCCCGCTGTAAATCTCACGATACTTATCGGCTACAGACTTCATCTCTGTCTCTCTCAGTTCCTCCACATCTACATCACAGACAATATGACCATTCTGCATATAGATTGCATGATCGATCGTCTGCTCTAACTCTTCTACCATGTGGCTTGAGATTACGATAGCGCCATCCTGTGGAGCATAATGGATCATCAGCTTCAGGATTGCATCTCTCGCCATAAGGTCGATACCATTCAGCGGCTCATCTAAGAGAATCAGCTTGGAACGACGCGCCATGGAGATGGTCATCTTCGCCTTCGCCATCATACCTGAGGACAGGGAACGAACCTTCATATCCTCACGGAGATCCATAAACCCCAGAATCTCGCGAAATGTAGACCAATCGAAATCCTGGAAGAAATCTGCGTAATACTTGGCAGCCTCGCCGATGGTCATGTAGTTAAAAAAGAATGCCTCGGTAGGCGCATATGTGATCTCTGCCTTGGTCTTATAAGAGATTAGCTGACCATCAAGTGTGATGGTTCCTTCTGTGGGAGTGGTCAGTCCTGCAATCATCTTCATAAGAGTCGACTTACCAGATCCATTCGGTCCAAGTAAGGCATAGATATGTCCAGCTTCCAGATTTAGATCAATGTGATCTACCGCCGTTTTGGTAAAATACTTCTTGGTTAATCCGTTACAGTTTAAACTCATAACTCGCTTTTTCCTTTCTGTGTCAAAGATTAGATCTTCTTCTGCAGTTCCTTTAGAATCTCTTCTGAATTGAAACCCATACTCTCCATGGTCTGGATAAAGTCTTCTACTACTTTGCTGACAGCTTCCTCTTTCATCTTTGTTACCATCCAAGGTTCCTCCGTCACAAAGGTTCCAATCCCTCGCTTAGTGAATGTCACCCCATCTCTCTCTAGCTCCGAATAGATACGAGCAGCTGTATTCGGATTGATCTCATACTGTACTGCTAACTCTCTCGAAGATGGAAGCTTCTGTCCAAGGGCGATCTCACCATTAACAATTCTCGCTTTGATGTCTTCCATCACCTGGAGATAGATTGGCATATTATTCTTATACTCCATAGATTCCTCTGTTTCTAAATTCATGGACGTGAAATATGCGCATCTCACTCGTCCTGTACCGCTGTACTAGTTGTATAGTACACTCGTATTCTAGTAATGTCAATACGTTTTTTGAAATTTTTATATCTTTTTTGGACCTTGTTTACGGGCTGCTTGTGGTGCTACTCTACCCCCGCCTTTTCCCTGGTTAAGCGCAAAAAAGCCCCGGCAAATCCTTGTCGGAGCTTCCTTCAAATAATTCAGGTATTCTGTTTTATGCACACAGATTCATAATAGCTTCTGCAAATACCTTCGTTGCAGTCATGATATTGTCGATATCCATGAACTCATCTGCGCCATGCATATGGGTGTCAATGCCAGGAAGGATTGCACCAAAGGCAACACCATTCTTCAGCTCATGTACATAAGTACCACCACCGATGGCCATTGGCTTACCCTCTAGGCCAGTTACATCTGTATAGGACTTCAGCAGAGTCTGTACGAGCTCGCTATTACCTGGAACATTATGAGGAGGAACCATTCCAGGTGTAGTGAAGGTGAAGCCTGCTGCTTCCACATTCTTACAAGCCACATCCTGGCAGTTTTCCTTAGATGCAGACACTGGGGTACGTGCATCGAAGGAGAAGCTCATCTCATCCTGCGTTACATGATAGAGATCCAGAGTGCAGGTCAGAGGACCAGACTCTGCATCACTCATTGCGATGCCAATTCCAGAACCATCTGTTACGCCATAAGGGAAGAGGCTAGGAACCTTAGCCAGAAGTTCCGTCTGTGCACATACTGCAAGAGGAAGCTTATTTACAAGGATTACTGCTGCAAGTCCTGCATTCTTACCAAGCTCCGGTGTAGATGCGTGAGCTGACTCACCGATGATTGTAATCGTATTATTTGCTGCATCGACTACGCATTCCACCTGGCACTGAGACTCCAGTTCATGGATAGCAGCCTTCACCTCATCGGATGTGAGATCTAAGCCCTCGAATACCAGGGTAGCCTTCTGAGGAACCGCATTTAATGCGATACCTGCATCCAGAGATACCAGTGCAGGTGTAGCCATAGACTTGTGGAATTTCTGTGCAAAATTGCCACGGAACTGACCCTTCTCGATATTGATCAGAGGGAACTCAGCATCAGGGGAGAAGGTCATAGGAGCTTCCTTTTCCACTGCATAGTACTTGGTGATATCGATAGAACCAGTCTCCTCATCAGAGCCGATGATCATACGAACACCCTTCGTCAGAGGGAAACCTGTCTCCTTCAGAGCGCGCATTGCATAGAGGGCACACATCATAGGTCCCTTATCATCAGATGTTCCACGGCCATAGAGACGACCGTCCTTCTCAATGATGTTGAAAGGCTCCGTTACAGTCCAGCCCTCGCCAGCAGGAACAACATCGGTGTGTCCCAGCATATCTAAGGTATGAGGAAGGGAAGAGTCGAAGTCAGCAGTTCCTACATAGTTATCATAATTCTTTGTCTCAAAGCCATACTTTGCGCAGAGATCAATGGCAGCATTCAGAGCCTTCTTACACTCTACGCCAAAGGGTGCATCCTCTTCGGCATCTGCTAAAACAGATGGGATTGCACACAGATCCTTAATATCCTGCAGGAGTTCGTCCTGATGGCTATCAATCCACTCATTTACTTTCTGATTCATCTTTTCATCCTCGATTTCTATATTGCATATTTCCCACGGCCTCCCCAGTTGGGTTGCCATGTTTTCTTTCTCTTTTGAGAAATGTAAACCATGCGCTTCTTTTCTACACGCATGAGTATTTCTCATTCATCGTAGCATCTTGGTGCGACCTATTCATTATACTACAATTCAATTTTGCTTCAATGCGTTACATTAATGTATTTTTTTGATTACCGGAAAATCTATTACTTCTCCTCAATGCAACGGAAGATAAAGAACTTCAAATAATAGGAATTCTCATCTCCATTTAAAAGAATCGGATGGTCTGGACCCTGGGTTCTGAATTCCACCTGCTGCAATCTCTTATGGGCAGACTTCGCAGCTTCACGAATCATCTTTAAAAAAAGTTCCTGGGTCATAAAGTGAGAGCAGGAGCAGGTACAGAGATACCCACCATTCTTCACCAGACGAAGGCCTCGGATATTGATCTCGCGATACCCCTTAATGGCCTGCTTGGTTGCCTCTCTGGACTTGGTAAATGCTGGAGGATCTAGTACCACAATGTCGTACTGCTCTCCCTCTTCCTTTAGCTTCGGCAAAGCATCGAAGACATCCATTGCCTTGAACTTCACCTGCTGATCTAAGCCATTTCTCTTGGCATTAGCGCTTGCCTGCTCTACGGCAAATTCAGAGATATCTAATCCTGTGACATCATCTGCACCGGCAAATCCCGCATTTAGAGCGAATGTTCCCATGTGGGTGAAGCAATCCAATACCCGAAGTGGAATAGCCTGTCTGGACTTGTCAGCCTTCATCTTAGTAACCAAGCGCTGCAGGGCCTTACGATTCTCCTTTTGATCTAAGAAGAAACCTGTCTTCTGTCCGTCCTTCACATCCACATCATACTTCACACCATTCTCTGTGATAATCACATGGACATCCTCTGGGTTTTCTGAGTTTAGTTGTGCCAAGCCGTCCTCACGGTCCAGAACATACCAGCCCTTCTTCGGCTGCATGCCTTCCTTCTTACGAACCGGTGCATCGGATCTCTCGAAGATTCCGCGAATTGCAATTCCATCTTCCTTCATGGCATCTACCAGGCCATTCAGGATATCCTCCTTCAGGCAATCGATTCCCAGGGCAAGAGACTGGAATACCAAGAGGTCCTCATACTTATCTACTACAAGGCCAGGCAGGAAATCAGCTTCGCCAAAGATCACTCTACAAGAGGACTGGTCAATGGTAGCCTTACGATATTCCCAGGCATCTCTTGCTCTTTCCTTCATGAAGGTAGTATCGATTGGCTCCTTACGAAAACGTGACAGCATACGGACACGGATTTTTGACTTCTGATTGTAGAAGCCATAGCCCATGAAGTAGCCATCGAAGTCATGTACAGATACGATTCCACCATTACGGAAGGTCTTTCCTTCGGAATCAACTGCTGGGAAATCTGTCGGATTATTTGCCGGATCAAATGGTGCCTGGTCTTCATTTCTAGAGACCTCCCTCACCTCATTATCATAGATCCAGGCGCCGCCAGACTTAATGGTTCGCCCCTCGCCCTTTTTTAATGTGACGGTGGCTAGGATCTCATAAGGATTAAAATTACGCATGGCATTTCCTCATCTATTTGGATACTATATGTTTCAAATCATAGTTCTTCGCATTTATTCGAAAGAAAGTGCACCTCACAAGTGCGCCTCACAAATGCACCTCATTATATCATAAAATAACGCCCTGGCAGAACTACCAGGGCGCTAATACAATTCTTATATGAAATTAAAATGTAAACTTATCAGCGAAGTATGCATCTAACTCATCGATCGCTACACGCTCCTGCTCCATGGTGTCACGGTCACGAACCGTAACCTTATGATCCTCTTCGGAGTCAAAGTCATAAGTTACGCAGAATGGAGTACCGATCTCATCCTGTCTGCGGTAACGCTTACCGATATTTCCACGGTCATCGTACTCACAGTTGTACTTCTTAGACAGCTGCTGGAATACCTCAGTTGCAGGGTCAGCAAGCTTCTTAGACAGAGGCAGGACACCGATCTTAATTGGAGCCAGTGCTGGATGGAAGTGAAGGACGGTACGGATGTCAGGCTTCTCCTCAGTTCCGATATTCTCCTCGTCATATGCCTCGCACAGGAATGCTAAAACAACACGGTCAGCACCAAGTGATGGCTCGATTACGTATGGGAGATACTTCTCATTGGTAGCGTCATCGAAGTATGTGAGATCCTGTCCGGAAGTCTCCTGATGACGGCCCAGATCATAGTCTGTACGATCTGCGATACCCCACAGCTCACCCCAACCAAACGGGAAGGTGTACTCGATATCGGTCGTTCCCTTAGAGTAGAATGCTAACTCAGCTGGGTCATGATCACGAAGTCTCATGTGGTCTTCCTTGATACCAAGAGAGAGGAGCCAGTCACGGCAGAATGCTCTCCAGTACTGGAACCACTCTAAGTCTGTACCAGGCTTACAGAAGAACTCTAATTCCATCTGCTCGAACTCACGGGTACGGAAAGTGAAGTTGCCAGGTGTGATCTCGTTACGGAAGGACTTACCAATCTGACCGATACCAAATGGGATCTTCTTACGAGATGTACGCTGTACATTCTTGAAGTTAACGAAGATACCCTGTGCAGTCTCAGGACGGAGGTATACCGTGTTCTTCGCATCCTCAGTGACGCCCTGGAATGTCTTGAACATCAGGTTGAACTGACGGATATCTGTGAAGTTATGCTTACCACAGGATGGACATGGAACATTGTGCTCAGCGATCCAGTTCTGCATCTCTTCATTAGACCAGCCATCTACAGAAGAGGTTAATTCGATGCCATTCTCCTGAGCGAAGTCCTCGATGATCTTATCTGCTCTGAATCTCTCGTGGCACTCCTTACAATCCATCAGAGGATCAGAGAAACCGCCGATATGACCGGAAGCAACCCAAGTCTGGGAGTTCATAAGAATTGCACAGTCAACACCTACATTGTAAGGGTTCTCCTGTATGAACTTCTGCCACCATGCCTTCTTTACGTTGTTCTTCAGTTCAACACCCAGGTTACCGTAGTCCCAAGTATTTGCCAGACCGCCATAGATCTCAGAGCCCGGATATACGAATCCTCTGGACTTAGCGAGAGCTACGATCTTATCCATGGTTTTTTCCATTTTTCTCTTCCTCTCTTCATACAAATCTATTTATCGAAAGCTCCAAATAAAAAGAGCCTCGTCGCACTGCAGATAAACCGCAGTAACTTACTACTTATATACGATATAGGTCAGTACCGATGCATCCCTATTCCCATCTTCCTGGGCAATGGAAACCGCATCCTTACTATCCACCTTCGTAGCTACATCTGTGATGTATCGAAGATCCCCGTCAATTCTTACCCTGATATTCTCACGGATAATGAGAACCTTGTCAGATTTCTCCTTGGTAACCTTCGTGGAATCGATATAATCACCCTTACCATATTTCAATGCACCTCCCTTACCAGAGGACTCTACTTTGATAAAAGCATCATTGAAATCGTAACCAGACTTCATGGCCTCCTTCACTGTACCAGTGTAGAGGGTGTAGCCTGTGAACTTGCTATAGGTCTTGGCATTCTTGTAACGTGTCTCCACATACATCTTGCCCTTCACATGGGAGAATCTACGGATCTTCACCGCATCTCTTCCATTGTCCTTGTCAAAATCCTTCACCAGATTCTTCACATAGGACTTAAGTTCTGACTCACTGCCACCAGACTTACTTAGGTCGATGACTTCTTCTAAAACAATCTGACCATTGTCCTTCACAGTAAGTGTGGTTACATCCGACTTAGGAAGTAGCTGTATGACTAAAAATCGAATGAGACAGATGACTAGAATGATTGCAACCGCCATAGCGATCAGGAAATTTCTCCGCCTTCGCTTCAGTTCCTTCATTCTAACTTTACTTACTTTACGACGTTGCCTATTTCGATGAACTGTAGGCTGACGTCTTACATTGTTCTGTTCAGACATGTCTATCCTTATTCACAAGAAAATTCATAGTGCTTTTCATAATTCAAGAGTCTGCATCCATCCGAGATGCACTCCATGGGATTATACTCTTACAGAGCCCTAATTTCAAGGAAAGAGGCCCCTTCTCCTTTATGAAAATAACGAATCACTGCGTTAAAAAAACCTCGGAGTGATACTTCCTCTCCTTATAGCGATTACGATATCGGCGAAGGAAGTCACAGAAAATCCGCTCTGCTTCTGGCTTCATGGTAAAAGCATAGAGCCTGGTCACTGGAGCAGAGCAGACATACTGCAAAGCGTAGAGCACAGAATCACTCACCTTCTCTGCATCTGTTACCTGCTCTCTAGCCGCCTCTGAGACAGCTCCACGATTCTTAATGGAGACATAGTGGAGATTCTCCTTCTCTCCTGTGATGACACAGTGGAAGAAGTCTGGGAACTCACCATTGATTACTAATGTCCGTAGCTCATAGATTCGTCGAATCATCTCGAAGGAGAGATTCTTTTTTTCTAAGGCTCGAAGAGTCACATACATGAGATTTAGTCTTTCCGTCTCATCTACTCCTTCCTGGCCATAGTACTCTGCGATCTCAGCAAAATAAGAGCCGTAATACACCGTGTCTAGATCGGTCAACATTTCCGTAAAATAATTAGAGACGCTGGCTGATACAATGGTCCAGGAATTACGGCCCTGGTAGCCCTCGAAGGTGCCAAAAGTAAAGGGGCTGGTCGCTGCAGACAGGGGATTATTGGAACGACGGGCTCCTCTGGCAAAGGCTGAGATACAGCCCTGCTCACGAGTTAATAGCACAATTCGCCGGTCGGTTTCACCCACTGGCATGGAGGACAATACGCATCCATGTAACACTGTTCTCTCGGACACGTCTAATCCTCCTTTCTATGCTTTTCCACAGTGACTATTTCTATATATCTGCTTTTTTACAGCGGCTACTCTATACTTCTGTTTTTCCACAGCGGATATTTCTATACATCTGTTTTCTACAAATGTAAACCCTGCTCTAGGAAACTACTCTTCGTCGTTTTTCTCTCTGTAACCGAAGTTCTTCAGCTGTGCTTCGCTATCTCTCCAGTTCTTACGAACCTTCACCCAGAGCTTCAGATCACAGTGCATCCCTGTCAGCTTCTCGATCTCATAGCGCGCATCGGTACCGACACGCTTCAGCATGGCACCCTTTTTACCAATGATAATTCCCTTATGGGACTCTCTCTCACAGTAGATGGTTGCCTCGATATCCATCAGGTGCTTTCCCTTACGTGGATGCATCTTATCTACTGTAACTGCGATGCCATGAGGGATCTCATCCTGCAGTACATAGAGGGACTTCTCACGGATAATCTCTGCAACAATCTCACGCTCCGTCTGGTCTGTGACAGTGTCCTCATCGTAAAAGGCTGGACCGTATGGCAGATACTTATAGATGGTATCCATCAGGTCATCACAGTTGGTTCCCTTACGGGCAGACAGAGGGATAATCTCTGCAAATTCACCTGCATGACGGTAGGCTTCAATAATTGGAAGCAGAGCATCACGGCTCACCATATCACACTTATTAATAATCAGGATGACTGGCTGATCAATCTGAGACAGGGTCTCTGCAATCTTTAGATCATCCTCGGATACCTTATTCTTAGGCTCTACTAACCAGAGAACCAGATCCACATCTCCAAGGGTCTCCTTGACTACCTTCATCATGTATTCCCCCAGACGATTCTTGGCCTTATGGATACCTGGAGTATCTACGAATACAATCTGACCCCGTTCTTTGTCGGTATAGACGGTCTTAATACGGTTACGTGTGGTCTGTGGCTTATTGGATGTAATGGCAATCTTCTGTCCAATCAGCTGATTCATGAGGGTGGACTTCCCTACATTTGGGCGTCCAATCATGGTGACGAAGCCGGACTTGAAACTGCTATTTTGTGACTGGCCTGGGCTGTCTAAATCTTCAATTCCCATGAATTCTCCTTCTATTTATTCTGTAATTCTGTAATTCTGTAATTCTGTAATTCTGTAAGTGCACGTACAGTATGGAAGAGGTCCTTGGCGTCTTCAATCCTGCCTTCGTTACCTACCACACAGATGACGCCCTGAGACAGCATCTTCTGGATTGGTTCTGCAAGTGCCTGGATGTCCTCTACTGTAGCGTTCAGTACCTGATCACGAATGGTCTGGATGGTGTCGAAGGAGGTTCCCTCGATGTACATCCGTAAGTCTCTTAAGCCCTGCTGAGATGGTGTCAGTGGTGCATCCATTCCGCTAATGGTTCCGATGATGTACTTTGTCATATCACGTTCATCTGCATCGAAGTCTCTTAAGTAGTCTGGAGTCTTGTCGAAGATCTCTACAGAGTTCTCTAAGTTAGGATCTCTGTAGGTTACAAAGTAGGCTGCACCATCCCGACTAAAGTTACTCATACAGCCATAGGCTCCACCCTTCACACGGATATTGAGCCAGAAGTAGTCATAGCCCAGGATAACCTTCAGGATGCTCATGGCACCAGTATATGGATAGCCTGCCTTACGGAAGTCTCCTGCGCGGCAGACATACTGGATCTGAGCTGCCGTCTTCATTCCTTCATTTGGCAGTTCTCCCTGGTAGAGGTCATAACTTGCTCCCTTACCTGATGGATTCCGCAGGGTATGAAGCTTCTTAAAGAGTGCATTTACATCCAGGAATGCTGCATCTGCACCACCAGCATTGGCCAGGGCACGCTGACTCATAACCAGATCTCCTGCTGCCAGAGTTGCTTCAAATACAGGCAGTGTTAATTCTGCCTCCTGGTAGAGGTCCTCACGTCCTGTTACATGGACGAAGAGATTCTCTGGTCTGAATATCATAAGGACTAATTCCACAGCCTTATGCTTAAAGTCATAGTACATGTCATCGAAGTCTGCTTCGAACTTCTTCAGATAGTCATAGTAAGTGATACCAGACTGAGCATCAGACATAGCTGCACTATCCTGGAAGTAGGACATGGCACGAAGGGATGCTACTAAGTGACCTCTGGATGCAAAGACTGTCTCCATGGATGAGATCTCCTGGAGAAGGATCTCATGGACACGGTCCTTATCACTGGTATGACTGTGGAAGAGAATCTGATCCACTAAGTCTAAGAAGTAACTTGTATTACCAGACAGCATCTTAGCGCTTACATCTACAGTTAACTCTGCAGATGGCTCATCATTTTTCATACGGTATACATTGGTACCAATATTCAGTCCACCCAGATGTAGATTTACCTCATTGGACAGTTCCTGATAGCTGTACTTATCCGTATCTACCAAGCCCAACACCTTGGTTAGGAAGGCCAGAACCGGGATGTCTAAAGTAGACAGGCGCACATTACGGAAGGAGTAGATCAGGTAGAGGATACCATTGGTCTCTATATCGGTGTGCAGTACATCTACACGTCCATAGTGCTTCAGTTGATAGGTAAATGGTTTGGCCTCTTTTCTAAGGTCTTCTCTCTTTAAGACAGGGATGGTCTTCATAGCCTCTTCTGTCTCTGGCTTTGACTGATATTCCTTCAGAGCCTTGGTCTCATCTACGATGGTCTGGATCTCCTCAGCTGTGAGGGTATCTCTATATTGGTTTAACTTTGCCTGCAGGGCAGCATCTTCCTTACCAGTCAGGCCTGCCTCAGGAGCAACAATCACCATCGATGCATGGGTATTGTCAATCAATTCCTTCTGGATCAGTTCCTCGAAGTAATTTGTCGTAAGCTTCTCACGAAGGGACTTATAGACATCGAGACTATGGAGAACTGCAAATGGCTCATTCTCATCATAGAGCCAGGTCTCCATCATATTCAGTCCATAAATCAGACCCTTTGGATAACCGCCGAAGTCAGCCTCACGGAATCTGAACTCGGAATTATTAATGGATGCCTCTAAGGACTTCTTATCAATTCCCTTTGCAACCTGCTCCTTTAATACTCTGTCTACGATGGAGAGGAACTCCTCTCTCTTATCCTCATCAGAACCCTTAATGGTAATGGAAAAGGTCGGCTGCAGTGTACCGCTATCGAATCCACCGGTGACATCCTTACAGATGCCTGCAGACAGAAGTTCCTTCTGAAGTGGTGCACCAGGTGCAGATAAAAGGGCATACTCCAATGCCTCGAAGGCACCAACACGCTCTAGATCCAGGGCATTACCAACCACCATATTCTTAGACAGATAGGTCTGTCCAGCCAGGTCCTGATTCTCAGAAACCGGATAGTAGGTCTTGATCTCATGCATGTAATCAAATGGCGCCTGGATATCGATGTGGGAGTCCACATCAATGGCATCATAATTGGACAGATATTCCTGATCCAGATAGTTCAGTCTCTCCTCGAAGTCCATATTTCCATAGAGATAGATATAGGAATTCACTGGATGATAGTAGCGCCTATGGAAGTCTAAGTAGTTCTCACGAGTCAGCTCTGGAATCACCTTAGGATCTCCACCAGATTCAATTCCGTAGGTAGTATCTGGGAAGAGGGAGTTCATAATCTGACGCTCTAGTACATCGTCAGGATTGGAGAAGGCCCCCTTCATCTCGTTATAGACAACACCATTGATGGTGAGATCAGAGTCACTGTCCTCCATCTCATAGTGCCAGCCCTCCTGACGGAAGATCTCAGGCTTGTCATAGATATTGGGATGAAGCACTGCGTCCATGTAGACATCCATCAGATTCTTGAAGTCCTGATCATTGGTAGATGCAACAGGATACAGGGTCTTATCCGGATAGGTCATGGCATTTAAGAAGGTATTGAGAGAACCCTTCACCAACTCAACAAAGGGATCCTTCAGAGGATACTTCTTAGAACCACATAGCACGGTATGCTCGATGATATGAGCCACGCCAGTAGAATCTGTTGGTGGTGTGCGAAATCCGATGAAGAATACCTTATTCTCATCATCATTATCAATCAGAGCTAAGCGTGCACCAGACTTCTTATGGCGAAGCACATAGCCCTTAGAATGTACATCGGACAGGTCCTCTTCTCGGACCAGTTCATAACTAGCGGGAATATTCATTATGTCTATCCTTTCTCTTATCAAATATAAACCAGGCAGATGATTCCCATTTGAGATGTCATCTGCATCCAATCCTTATCTCGTATGCTTCCATCACTTATCTGTGTGAACATCCAACTGAGGATATGGAATATGGAGTCCAGCCTCTTCAATGGCATACTTAATCTCCTCAAGCATGCGGAAGCGAACATCCCAGTAGTCCTCCGTCTTTGCTTCAAAGCGAAGAGCTAACACCACGCTTGAGTCTCCAAGCTCCTTTACGAATACCTTGGGCTCCGACTCAGGGATACGCTTCTCTTCCTTCTTCGCCAGGTCCATGAGAACCTTCTTCGCTGTTCGGATATCATCCTCATAACTAATGCCAATAGCGAAGTCCTCGAGACGTCTGTCTGCGTGGGTCACATTGGTCAGGGACGAATTCGCAAGGGTACCATTGGGGATGACCACAATCTGATTATCAATGGTCTTCAGCTTGGTATAGAAGATGGAGATCTCAAAGACAGTTCCCTCATTCTTATGGGTGTCCTCGATGATGTAATCGCCTACCACAAAAGGCTTCAGGATCAGAATCAACACGCCGCCAGCGAAGTTGGACAGAGATCCCTGGAGAGCAAGACCTGCTGTCACACCTAGGGATGCAACCACAGCTGCTAGGGATGTGGCCTCGATACCAAATACCCGAAGCACGCAAGCAATCAAAATAATATAGGAGACGGCCTTCAGACATCCGTCTACGAAGGTCTGGATACCTACTTCCACGTCATGTCGCACCAGGGACTTCTTCACCAGCTTACGTAGGAATGCAATTACTCTGACACCAACGATCCAGACAATCAGAGCCAGCACAACTAATGTAGCAAAGGATACCAGCTTTGGAACCTGATCCTCTAACCATTGCTGGAAGACGCCAGTCTTCACATTACTTGTAGCCTCAGTCGCTGCCTCAGTCAAATTATCTACTGCAGTAGCAGAATCACTTGTTAATAAAATCATTTTTCCCTCTTTTTTCTATTGTAAGAATTATCTATAAATGTAGACCAAGTTTCTGTCTATTGTCTAATTATTTCTCATCCTCGAGAGGGTAGATAAATAAGCCGCTTAAAAGCTTTGGCTCAAACCAGGTGGACTTCGGTGGCATGAGACGTCCCTCATCTGCTACCTTCATCATCTCCTGTACACTGGTTGGATACATAGCAAAAGCAGCTAAGCTATCCTCTGTGCAGCGAATCTCTAATTCCTCTAAACCACGGCTGCCACCGACAAAGCCAATGGATCCGTCATTTCTAGGATCATCGATTTCAAGAATCTCTTCCATAATGTACTTCTGCAGGAGGGATACATCCAGGCCATCCACTGGGTCCGTATTTCTCACATCATCATGGAACTTGCAGAGATACCAACGGCCGCCTACATAGACAGAGAACTCACCCTTATTCTGCGGGCGAACTGTGGTCTCAAGAAACTCATGATGCTTCTCATCCATAGCAGTGGTGGAATCCATAGCCTCCATCTGCTTCATTCCGCCAAGCTCTAGTACTGGCTGGAAGTCTGCATAAAAGAGGATACTTGCAAGAAACTCATCTGTATCTAAGTCGTTCAGGTCACGAACGACACGATTGTAGTCTGCGCATCGAACTTCATCTTCCATAAAAACTGCTGACAGGATGTAGTTATAATTTTCCTGTCCCGTATAGCCTGGGTTATATTTACGACGCTGTTCTGCTACACGGACTGCTGCCGCTGCTCTATGATGACCATCTGCGATATAGAGGGCTGGAACCTGGCTATAGAGGTCGGTCAAGGTCTGGATGGTAGCAGGGTCTGAAATACGATATACCTTATGATTGACCTCATCCTCTGTGATGAAGTTATAGAGGAGATTCTCCTTCGTCTTCGCCTCAGCTACAATGCCGCGGATCTCCTCATTGGTGCGCTGCACCAGATAGACTAAGCCAGTCTCTGCATTCACAATGTCGATGTGATGGGCACGGTCATTCTCCTTACGTTCTATGGTCTCCTCATTCCGCTTGATCACACCATTCAGATAATCATCCACGCTGGTAAGACCTACGATACCAGTCTGGCTACGTCCATTTCTGGTAGTGGTAAGCTCATAGAGATAGAGGCACTTGTCCCTATCCTGGATAAAGTTTCCTGCATGGATCTCCTCCCACAGGATGTCATGGGCACGGTTATAGACCTCTGGGGTGTATGGGCTCATTCCCTCTGGAAAGTTAATCTCTGGGCGATCAATATGTAAAAAAGAAAGTGGGCGATCCACTACTCTAGCTCTTGCCTCTGCTGTGTTATATACGTCATAAGGGAGCTCTGCAATCAAAGATGCATTCTTCTCTGCTGGACGGATACCACGAAATGCTTGAAATACTGCCATATATTCTCCTAATCTAGAGTTCCTGGTGAGGCTTCATGGGAGTCCTAGTCCCTCTGCTACAAATCCTCTATACGGAATCTCTATTTCTATTACTTATCTACTTCGCTAGTTAATCTAGACTATCATACCATAATCCAAAGAAGATGGGCATAGGGGATAATGTACGAAGCGGTATACAGGAAGTGGACTTCGTTGGATTTATTGCATAAAAATACCCTCTTTACTGGGCATTTTTATGTCCTGTAAAGAGGGGGTATCGATTCAAATTTCTACTTCCAACACAATCGGAGTGTGATCCTGTCTCTCACCAGAGTCAATCATCTCAGACTTTGTGACCTTATCCTTGATTCGATCACTCACAATAAAGTAATCAATTCTCCAGCCTGAGTTATTCATCTTACTCGTCTTAATACGCTGTCCCCACCAGGAATATACATCCTTCACATCTCCATGGATATGACGGAAGGTATCTGTGAAGCCACGACTTAAGAGGTTGGTAAAGCCTGCACGCTCCTCATCGGTAAATCCAGCAGACATATGATTGCTTGCAGGGTTTGCGAGATCGATTTCCTGATGTGCCACATTGAAGTCACCGCATGCGATCACTGGCTTCTTCTGATCCAGTTTGGCCAGATAGTCCCCATACTTCTGATCCCACTCCTGTCTCTCCTTTAGACGCTTCAGGCCATCACCTGCATTTGGGGTGTAAACATTCACAAAGTAGAAATCTTCGAATTCTAAGGTGATGAGTCTTCCCTCGTCATCCATGGTATCTGGAGCACCAATACGTGGTGCATTTGCTTCTGCTGTAAGTCCCTTCTTATAGAGCATCATGGTTCCGGCATAGCCCTTACGTGCTGGAGGGTTGGAGCTTGCCCAGGCAATCTCATAGTCAGGGAAGTACTTCTCCAGCTCCTCTAGATGCTTCTTAGATGGACCAGTGGCTGGCAGCTTGGTCTCTTGGATTGCGATGGCGTCAGCATTCTCTTCTTTCAGGGTATCCAGTACTGCACGGGACAGAACTGCACGATGAGACTCGCTTGTCAGTGCAGCATTCAGTGAATCTATATTCCAGGATATTAATTTCATAGTCATTCCTCTTCTTATCATCTAATTTATAACTATGTCTTATTATAAACGATAGGACCAGAGAAAGGCATGAAGATTTCATAAAAAAAGTTCCATCGGGCAATGCCGATAGAACTTTTAAGTGTACTAGATGCATCAACCCTTGATGACACGAACCTTATAGACCTCAGGAATCTCCTCCAGAGCCTTCACTGTATCAGGTGACAGTTTACCCTCGTAATCAACCAGGGAGTAAGCGAAGTCCCCTTTACCCTTGTTGGTCATATCAGAGATATTGATGCCAGCATCTCCAAGGATAGCAGTGTACTGAGCGATCATACCCTTACTATTCTGGTGGAGGATAGCCAGACGACCCTCCGTGCCACAGATTCCCATATCGCAATCCGGATAGTTTACAGAATGGATGATATTACCATTCTCTAAGTAGTCGATGATCTCCTTAACAGCCATCTCTGCACAGTTCTCTTCAGACTCAGCTGTGGATGCACCTAGATGAGGTGTAGCGATGACGCCAGGCTTACCTGCAGTCAGAGTATTTGGGAAGTCCGTTACATACTTTTTGATACGACCAGCTTTGATTCCTTCCATAACAGCAGCCTCATCATAGATAATGTCACGAGAGTAGTTTAAGAGGACAACCCCCTCTTTCATGCTTTCGATTGCAGCGCGATCAATCATCCCCTTGGTAGAATCCAGAAGTGGAATATGTACCGTAATGAAATCGCACTCCCCATAGAGACGACTTGGATCTGTCTCATGATGAACAGCGCGGGACAGATTCCATGCGGCATTAACAGAGATATATGGATCATATCCATAGACTTCCATGCCAAGCTTTACTGCAGCATTGGCAACCAGCTGACCGATGGCTCCGAGACCGATGACACCTAACTTCTTACCATAGATCTCTGTTCCAGCGAAGTTCTTCTTCGCCTTCTCCATATTCTTAGAGATATCAGGATCATCCTGATTGGCAACAGACCACTCTGCTCCACCGATGATATCACGGGATGCCATCAGCATTCCTGCTAGAACTAATTCCTTAACACCATTGGCATTGGCACCTGGCGTATTGAATACCACAACACCCTTCTTGGCATAGTCTTCCAGTGGGATATTGTTGACACCAGCACCTGCACGAGCAACAGCTACCGTCTTAGGATCCAATGTGATGTCATGCATCTTGGCTGAGCGAACCAGGACGGCATCTGCATCACTTATTTCTTTGGTCTCCTCATATTCATCGCTGAAATGTGCCAGTCCTGTCTGGCTCAGCGGATTTAAGCAATGGTACTTGTACATCTTTTTTCTCCTTCTCCCGATTTATTTCAGATTCTTCTTTTCGAAGTCTTCCATGAATGTTACCAGCTTCTCAACACCTTCCTTAGGCATTGCATTGTAGATGGATGCACGCATACCGCCTACACTTCGATGGCCCTTCAGATTCTCTAAGCCACAAGCCTTCGCATCTGCTACAAACTTCGCATCTAAGTCCTTATCTCCTGTTACAAATGGAACATTCATAAGGGATCTGCTCTCTTTTTCTACAGTGCCCTTGAAGAGCTTAGACTGATCTAAGAAGTTATAGAGCACTGCTGCCTTCTCTTCATTCTTAAGCTTCATTGCCTCTAAGCCACCATTCTTCTTCAGCCACTTAAATACTAAGCCGCAGATATAGATGGACCAGCAGTTTGGTGTGTTGAACAGGCTGTTTGCATCGGCCTGTGTTTTCCACTTAAGCATGGTTGGAGTACCTGGATATACATCTTCGGTGATCAGGTCATCACGGATGATATCAATGACGAGTCCGGCTGGACCTACATTTTTCTGAACGCCACCATAAATAACGGCGTAATCCTTCACATTGATTGGCTCACTTAGGAACATAGAGGATACATCAGCTACAAGATCTACACCCTTGGTGTTAGGAAGCTTAGGATAGCGAGTTCCATAGATGGTATTGTTCTGACAGATATAGACATAGTCCATGTCCTCTGTAATAGCCAAGTCGCTGCAATCCGGGATATAGCTATAGGTCTTATCCTCAGAGGATGCCAGAACGACTGCCTCACCATACTTCTTCGCCTCACCATAAGCCTTCTTCGCCCACTGGCCTGTGAGGATGTAACCAGCCTTATGATGCTTATTCATCATATTCATTGGGATGGCTGCGAACTGCTGCCATGCACCACCCTGGAGGAAAAGCACCTTATAATTCTCAGGGATATTCATTAATTCACGGATATCAGCCTCAGCCGTTTTCAGAATGTCATCGAACATCTGAGATCGATGTGACATCTCCATGACGGACATACCATGTCCCTTATAGTCCAGTAGATCTCTCTGTGCTTCTTCAAGCACTTCCACTGGCAGTACTGCAGGGCCTGCTGAAAAGTTGTACACTCTACTCATTTGTTCACATTCCTTTCTCTTCTTCATGTCTCTTTAGGTCTTCCCCGTCGAAGCATTCCCGGATTGGTGCACCCGGTGCAACCATAGGCCAGACCTTGTCATCACTGTCGATGACTACATCAATAACTGCTGGTTGTTTGGAGGCAAGTGCCTGATCAAAGGCCTCCTGGAACTCCTCCATGCTTGTTGCACGGAATCCCTTACATCCCAGCGCTTCTGCCAGTTTCACGTAGTCCACACCATCATCTAAGACAGTTGCGGAGTAGCGCTTGCCGTAGAACAGATCCTGCCACTGGCGAACCATGCCCAGCACGTGATTATTCATAATCACTTCGATGATGGGCAAGTTATTCCGAGACGCAGTGGCAAGTTCATTCATATTCATACGGAAGCAGCCGTCACCTGCGATATTAATAACGGTTGCCTCTGGATTACCAATTTGTGCACCGATGGATGCACCTAAGCCGTAGCCCATGGTGCCAAGTCCACCTGAGGTCAGAAACTGATGTGGACGCTTGAAGGGATAATACTGTGCAGCCCACATCTGATGCTGTCCCACCTCTGTAACGATGATGGCATCTCCCTTGGTCTTCTCATAGATATAATTGATAGCTCTTGGGCCAGATAGTCCAGCCTCTGGAATCGTAGTTTTGAATCTCTCCTTCTTACCACGGATGGTTGCCATCCAGTCCTTATGATTCTCTTGAGGAAGCATCTCATTCAGTCTAGACAGGACTTCCTTTAAGTCACCGATGACTTCCTGATCCACAACTACATTTTTATTGATCTCTGCCGGGTCCACATCGATGTGTAGAACCTTCGCATCCTGAGCGAATTTCTTAGGATTACCAAGGACTCTGTCTGAGAAACGGGTACCAAGTGCGATTAAGAGATCACAGTCAGACACTCCCAGATTCGAGGTCTTGGTGCCGTGCATTCCAAGCATTCCAGTGTACCGTTCATCTGTTCCTGGAAAAGCGCCCTTACCCATAAGTGAGTCACAGACAGGTGCATCCACCTTCTCTACGAATTCCTTTAATTCCTGAGCTGCATCTGAGATGACAGCTCCACCACCTACGAAAATGTAAGGCTTTTGGGACTTTTCGATTAATTCCTTCGCTGCATTGAGATCGCTGGTTGTAATGGTATCCGTCTTACGCTCTACTACTTCTGGAACTTCCTTTTCATATTCACAAGAAGCTCCTGTGACATCCTTAGGGATATCCACAAGTACCGGGCCAGGGCGGCCAGACTTTGCAATCTTAAAGGCTCTACGAATGGTCTTCGCCAGTGACTCTACATCCTTAACAATGAAGTTATGCTTCGTGATTGGCATTGTCACACCAGCGATATCCACTTCCTGGAAGGAGTCCTTACCCAGGAGGCTGACACCTACATTACAAGTGATTGCCACCAATGGAACAGAGTCCATATATGCGGTTGCAATTCCTGTTACAAGGTTGGTTGCTCCTGGGCCACTGGTTGCGAAACAAACACCTACCTTACCAGTGGATCTGGCATATCCATCTGCTGCATGGGAAGCTCCCTGCTCATGGCTGGTTAGCACGTGATGGATCTCGTCTTTATGCTTATATAATTCGTCGTATACATTCAGAATCGCTCCGCCTGGATATCCGAACACGGTATCTACACCCTGTTCCTTCAGACATTCAATTACAATCTGTGATCCTGTCAACTGCATCTATATTCCTTCTTTCTCTTTCCTTTGATTTCCTGTCCTAGTCCCTCAGTCCTTAGGAATCTCTAAGATAGCGCCTCGGTTACCGGAAGTAACCAAGTGGGCATAACGAGCCAGGTAACCAGTTGTCACCTTTGGCTGGCGTGGAGTCCAGGCTGCCTTACGGCGAGCCAGTTCCTCATCTGATACATCTAATTTTATAGACAGATTTGGGATATCGATTTCGATGATATCTCCCTCTTCTACCAGGGCGATTGGTCCACCAACTGCTGCTTCAGGAGAGACATGACCAATGGAAGCACCACGAGATGCTCCAGAGAAACGACCATCGGTAATTAATGCAACGGAAGAGCCTAAGCCCATGCCAGCAATTGCTGAGGTTGGGTTTAGCATTTCTCTCATACCTGGGCCACCCTTCGGTCCCTCATAACGGATGACAACCACATCACCCGGTACGATCTTACCGCCCTTGATGGCTTTAATTGCATCCTCTTCGCAATCAAATACACGAGCCGGGCCAGAGTGCTTCATCATCTCTGGAACTACAGCGGAACGCTTTACAACAGAACCATCTGGAGCTAAGTTGCCCTTCAGAACTGCCAGGCCACCTGTCTTCATATATGGATTGTCCACTGGTCGGATCACCTCAGGATTCAAATTCACTGCATTCTGAATTGCCTCTCCAATGGTCTTACCAGATACAGTGAGACAGTCTGTATGAAGAAGGTTCAGTTCGGACAGTTCCTTCATAACTGCATAGACACCGCCTGCTTCGTTCAGATCCTCCATGTAGGTTGGGCCTGCAGGTGCAAGGTGACACAGATTTGGCGTCCTCTCGGAAATTGGGTTTGCAAATGAGATATCAAAGTCAAAGCCAATCTCATGAGCGATTGCTGGCAGATGGAGCATGGAGTTTGTAGAGCAACCCAGAGCCATATCTACCGTCAGAGCATTCAGAATGGCATCCTTTGTGACGATCTGTCTTGTGGTGATGCCCTTTTCAACCAGTTTCATCACTGCGTAACCAGCCTGCTTCGCCAGACGAAGTCTTGCAGAGTAAACTGCTGGGATGGTTCCATTGCCACGAAGTCCCATACCAAGTGCCTCGGTGAGACAGTTCATAGAGTTGGCAGTGTACATACCTGAGCAGGAGCCACAGCTTGGGCAGACATTCTCCTCGTAGTAGCGGACCTCGTCCTCGTCCATCTTACCTGCTGCATTGGCACCAACTGCCTCGAACATTGAGGACAGAGAGCTCTTCTTACCATGGATATGGCCAGCCAGCATTGGACCACCAGATACGAATACCGTTGGGAGATCCAGGCGACAGGCTGCCATCAGAAGTCCAGGAACATTCTTATCACAGTTCGGGATCATAACCAGACCATCAAACTGATGAGCCAGGGCCAGTGCCTCGGTGGAGTCTGCAATCAGGTCACGGGTCACCAGGGAGTACTTCATTCCCACATGTCCCATAGCGATACCATCACATACAGCGATGGCCGGAACCACAACTGGCATACCACCAGCCTCAGCAACACCGAGCTTAACCGCCTCTGTGATCTTATCCAGATTCATATGACCTGGGACGATCTCATTGAATGAGGACACGACTCCGATAATTGGCTTACGCATCTCCTCACCGGTCCAACCTAATGCATTCAGTAGGCTTCTTGCAGGTGCCTGCTGCATACCTGATTTCATGTTATCTGACTTCATATCTTTCTCCTATTTTCTATCAAATATAGACCAGGTTCTTCTCTCCACTACTGCTAATGGATTCCCTTCATCGTAAGTACCAGATTGGGCTGTGGTCTACATTTATAAATAATCAACTGCCGTACCTCTCTCGGCAATCATATCAGCCTAGGCTGTGGTCTACATTTATAGACGTTCTACAATCGCATCCCCCATGGCAGCTGTGCCGATCTGTGTCACTTTCTCTCGCTCATTGGGATCGCTTGGCATCAGGTCGATGGTGCGGAGGCCATCAGCAAGTGCCTTCTTCACTGCCTCCTCGATTGCATCTGCTGCCGCATCCTGATTCAGGCTATAGCGGAGAAGCATCGCTGCGGAAACGATGGTTGCAATGGGATCTGCAATGCCCTGGCCAGCGATGTCTGGTGCAGAACCACCGCTTGGCTCATAGAGGCCGAAGCTTGTCTCATTAAGGGATGCACTTGGCATGGTTCCCAGGGATCCCATAATCATAGCCGCCTCATCAGACAGGATGTCTCCGAACATATTCTCAGTCAGGAGCACATCGAACTGCTGGGGATTACGAACCAGCTGCATCGCACAGTTATCAACCAGCATATGCTCTAGCTGGACCTCTGGGTACTGGATTGCGACCTCTTCCACAACCTTACGCCAGAGTCTAGAGGAATCTAATACATTCGCCTTGTCTACAGAAGTGACCTTCTTACGGCGCTTCATAGCAATATCGAAGGCCTTGATTGCAGCTCTACGAATCTCCTCCTCGTTGTAGGATAGGGTATCCACTGCTGTCATCACACCGTCTACTTCCTTGGTCTCACGGGCGCCGAAGTAGAGGCCGCCAGTCAGTTCTCGAACCATCAAAAGATCAAATCCATCACCAATGATATCCTCTCTGAGAGGGCAAGCCTCTCGAAGCTCTGGATAGAGATAAGCTGGTCTTAAATTAGCAAATAAATTCAGGGATTTACGAATCTTCAGTAGACCTGCCTCTGGCCGTTTCTCTGGTGGCAACTGGTACCATGGTGAGGTCTTGGTATTACCGCCAATACTTCCCATGAGAACCGCATCACAGGACTTCGCCTGCTGGATTGCCTCATCAGTGAGTGGCACTCCGGTTGCATCAATGGAGCATCCACCCATTAGGATGTCTACATACTGGATTTCAAATTGAAACTTGTCTGCGACTGCATCTAGGACCTTTCTCGCTTCTGTAACGATCTCAGGTCCGATACCGTCGCCCTTAATAGAGCCGATACGATATTTCATTTGAGTAACCTTCTTTCGTATTTCTTCTTTTTTCTTCTGTATCCTTCCACTGTGGCGAGAGTAAAATGTGATTCAACTTTAAGTTGAATTTGCTTCATGTCACTATCTTAATCTATTCATGAATGAAATTCAACATTCTCAAGCACTTTTTCACGTTAAATTATTGTAGTATATTCTAGCACAATTTGTACATATGGGAATTGTTATCTGAATTGTATGATGATTTATACAAGGAATTGGTAACTGATTATCTTATAATGAAGCAAATCAGGAAACAGTAAGGGGGAGTTCACCATGTCCGTTCAAGACACATTAGAATTGGTAAAAAGCGCAGCAAAAAAGGACCCAGCATTCTGCCAGGCCCTTATCCATACCGAGGAAAAATCCAATGGGATTGATTCCTTCTGTACTCTATGCACAGAAAAAGGATTTCCGATCTATCCAATCGATCTCATCCTTGCAGGTGAGGAATCCTATGCCGCTATGCGAAGAAGCACGAACGGCGGTGGAGAGAATTCTCCTCTCCTCGCAGGTGAAGACGATCTCTATTCTATGTTTCTAATTGAATTGAAACAAATTGCTAAGTAGGTCGTATAAAACAAATTGCTAAGTAGATCATACTCTTCAATAATTATATGTCCTAAATGATATGTCCTAAATGATATGTCCTACACTGCGTATAGATGATTGACAGCCAGGCGTCTACGGATGCGTGGCTCCAGATCATCTAGTGCTCTTCGTGCAGTGTGGTAGTCATTTCGATTAATTGAGATAATACACACTTCACTATGTCCCTTAAAGCGACTTCTCAAGAAGAATGGAATGTGCATCCAGCTCTTGGAGTAAGAAATCGACTCATTCAAGAGATGTCTGCAGGCATGCTTTCCAGCTAGTTCATTATATGTTCTACAGAGAATCACGTCATTATTCATATTTTTATCGTAGGTTAGTTTTCTAGCCATCATCATCCCCCTGTTTCATCATCCAGATGTATGGATATGGTCTTTCCCAAGCAGCCCGCCACCTTCACCATAAAGTCAAGGGACGGATTATACTTGCCACTTTCCATACGGGAGATATTGGACTTCGCAGTTCCTGCTCGATCAGCAAGGACTTGTTGGGTCATCTGTTCACTTTGTCGTGCCGATCGTAACTGTCTGGCAATCTCCTGCCGGACACTTCGTACAGCTACGGGGACTTGATCCTCGTATCTCTTCTTCATCCACTACTCCTGCCAGGTGGAATTCCTCCAACCATCACACCATACAACTCATTTTCTAAGCCGATTTCACATCGGGCAAGTCACCCTCATGCCGTCCTAGGTAAATTAGCCGTCAACAATAAGACCAAGTCCACTTTCGCAGTCTTCGCCTCAAGACTAACTACTGTTATGTTATCATATATGATAACTCTTGTTCAACAAAAAAATGCGCCATTTCTGACGCATTTTTCTTGATTCCACTTCCCGGCAGCTCTAGCAGGTTAATTTTCAAGCATTTTAATGAATTTCTTCACATCATTTGGTCGCTTGGTCTTGGTTGTAATTCCCAGCACAGCTACTGTCTTCTTGTAGTATCCCTGTTTGGAAATGTAAGGCATGTCGTTCACCAACAGCCCTGCTGGAATTGGATCCTTCATCGTTGTTGGGTCTGGCTTTACAAAACCATCTAGTGCCTCTGTTTTTCTAGCCTCTTCTTCAGAGACCTCTTCACTTGTCATATCATCCTTAGATGCTTCACTTTTTGTAAGGGTATCCCCATCGATATAGTAGATTTGATCCTGATACTTCTCTAGTTCTTTTTTAGACAGCACGTCTCTTAAGTCCTGAATCGTTCCTCCATCCACATAACGGTCGAAATTATAGCGATCCATAATTACTACATCGATATCGCTAGAACTAATTCCAGACAAAATAGCAGTCTGCGTCGCCATATCCGCCTGATTAAAGCTGGTTCCTGGTGCTTGATAGCGAGAGAAGTCACAGTCTACTCTCTCTTTACTTGTATTAACATCCAGAAGTTTTACGATGTCCTGGCTTAGATCATTTGACCAGGTCCTAGCACCTTCTTCCTCATTTGCTTCTACATTTAATACTGTCACGCCGAATACTCTCTCCTTCTTCGACATGAAAAAATTCACCATATAGATTAGGACTGCAAGGCCTAATACCACCAATAGAAATTGAATCTTATAATACTCCCAGAAATAATCCAAGTGAGCTTTTAGGCCCTGTCCCTTTAGTTTCTTTCGCTGCTCACGAATCTCATCTGAAATCATGCTTCTCCCCTCGGTCTACATTTCAAGCCAGTTCTGCCAAGTCCTTCAAAGCATGTCCCTTACGAAGCAGAGCGCCGTGCTCCACGATCTCAGCTACACCAGGCACACTTGCATACATGCCATTGGAATACTCAGCCACCTTGAATGCCACACCAGCTAATTCCTTACGGGTCATATGCAGATCAATAGTGATGAAGTACTGTCCATCATAGCGGTAGAGATCTGACTTACAATCCCTAACCTCTGGAAGCTTCAGTGATAAGCGGATACAATCCTCCAGGCTATCCATCTGTGCCCAGATTGGCAGATCTATAATATCATCTGCATCCTCTACTTCCTGCTGGCCAGATTCATTCTCTGCTGCATGGAAGATGGTTGCATCCTTCTTCTCCTCAGGAGCTTCCTCTCTATGGAGAGGTTCCTTAGGCATACTGAATAGGAATGGATCCTGATCCTGATCCAGGGTGTCCCCTTTTGACTCTTGGTCCTTATTCTCCGTAGGTGCTGCCTTAAATGCTGCCAGATGATTCCTCATCTCGGCAATCATATTGCGGATTGCACTGTCCTCGTCGTCTGATATCATCATAGACACATCGCCATCTGGCATAATGGACAACTGCACATTCAGTACATTGCCATTGGTACGGAAGTCAACCGCATAGCGTGCCTCTTGGAGGATATAACGTAGGAAGTCTTCGGCCTTTTCACGATTATCCATCAGGTCATCGATTCCAAGTCCCTTCTCGCCCATCTCTTCTTGAGAGATAATACAGCGTATGGAATTATTACTTAGTTTCTGAAAACGCATAGACGATACCTCCCTTCTCTCATTCTTTCTACTTATTATGTACTTCTATTATAATTTACTTGGTTTTCTTTGCAACTGCCTGAGTCGTAAATTTTTTCTAAAAAGATTCCCAGAAAATCCTCTTATATGGCATTGCAAATGCGCTTCTCCTATGCTAGACTAATCAAGTCGCGTTAGTACACGGGGCGCATTCTATGCAGGAGTGGCGGAATGGCAGACGCAGCAGACTCAAAATCTGCCGGTAGCGATACCTTGTGGGTTCAAGTCCCATCTCCTGTATTTCTAGTCTATCCAGTTTTGGATAGACTTTTTTATTGGCTTTTTTCCATTTCTATCTTCCTGCTCTTTTCCTATCCTCGATGGTCGGTTTACGATTTCTCATTGCCCCAATCTCCCATGTGGTTTATATTTATCCATAGATATCGATAATCCATTTGGAGAAATATAGACCATGCGTATCTCTATTATTAATCCGGAAAGTAGACAGCAGGTTTTCAGTGAGTACCTCCAGCCCAGTGCAAAGGCAAGTAATGTAAGTTCTACCAATGAGGCTAGTAGCAGTACATCCAATGCAGTAAATTCCACTTTTCAGAATCAATTAGATCAAAAAATACAGAATCAATCCGGTGCCACGAGTGTCTCTAACCTAGATACCGCCACCATTCAGGAATTAAAAAACACCCTGAACAATCAGGGTGTCTCCTTGCAGGAACCTATCCGTGTACCTGGTAGTCTAGAGCCTATCTTTAAGAAGGCCGCTGAGACTTATGGGGTGGACGAGGGACTTCTTATCTCGATTGCCAAGAATGAGTCCAACTTCCGAAGTGATGCCAAAAGCTCCGTCGGTGCTATGGGAATCATGCAATTGATGCCTGGCACTGCCCAGGGACTTGGAGTCACCGATGCCTATGATCCAGAGCAGAATATCATGGGCGCAGCCAAGCTCCTGTCCGGGAAGATTGAGCAGTACAATGGCAATGTCTCTCTGGCTCTGGCAGCCTACTCAGCTGGATCTGGCAATGTGAAGAAATACGATGGTATTCCTCCATTCACTGAGACCCAGAACTATATCCCAAGGGTACTGTCCAACTATTCCAGAGGCTATGTGACAGATGATGGATCCTCATCCACTGTTTATCCTGCCACACAGACCGTGATCAATCTCTTAGATCAATACAATCTGACCAATGGTTCTGCAACTGGTACAGGTAGATCCGACTTAAGTGATCGTCAGAAAAATGATCTGACCCAGGTCATGATGCAGACCACATCTCGCTTATAATCATAGAAAAAGGATATCCCACCCAGGATATCCTTTTTTGCTGCCGTCACTGTGGAATGGTCCAATCCATAGGAAATGCCACTTCAACCTTAAATAGATCGCCGTCTACAAAGAGCTGGAAGTCTCCACCCATTAACTGGGTCAAACTTCTGGCGATGGATAGTCCAAGGCCACTGCCCTCTGTACTACGAGAGCTATCACCTCTTACAAATCGCTGCATTAGTTCCTCAGCGGACACATGGAGCATGGCTGCTGAGGTATTACGAAAGATCACTTTTATAGATCCATTTTCTTCCACCAGATCCACATAGGCTCTGGTATTCACCTGGCTATACTTCACCATATTGGTTAGGAGATTATCGAAAACTCTCCAGAGCTGTCTGCTATCTGCAGTAATCATAAGAGGCTTCTCTGTCTTTTTCTCAATATGAAACTCAATCTGCTTTTCCTGGAATCTCTCCTCGTACTCTCCTGCTGCCATGGATAGAAGCACACCACAATCTAGTTTTTCCATATGAAGTTTTACCACACCAGTGCTAGCCTTACTTGCATCGATTAGGTCTGTAATCAGCTTTTTCAGGCGCAAGCTCTGGCGACTTAGTACCTCAATATATCCCACAGCCTTATCATTTTTTAGATCCTCTTTGGATAGGAGATCTACATAATTAATGATGGAGGTCAGAGGTGTTCGAATATCATGGGAGACATTGGTTATCAGTTCCGTCTGCATATGCTCCGACTTCAGTCGCTCTGTTACAGCCTCATCGAATCCCCTCTCAATCTCTGACAGGTACTTATTACGGTAGTAGATGAGAATGGCCTGCTTTACAATCCATGCCACCCAGAGAGGAAGTACCCAGCCTCCGAGAGTGGTTCTACTTGTCAGGATGCCCATCGCTAAGAATTCTAATATGCTGAATACTAGTAATAGGCGATTGCTTCCTCTCTGTAAGCCAGCGATAAGGCCCTTCTTCATGATCCGCTCATCAGATTGCTTCATCTCCTTATAGATCCAATGGCAGAAGATATAAATCAGGGTATTCTTATAGGCATCTCCCACCTTCACATTGATAACAAAGCTGGTGAGATATGCCTGTCCCAATAGAATGATTGCCAATTCTTCTATAATCAGGAAGAAGTACATAAAGGGATCTCCTGCTCCATTAAAGGAATACATGAAAGCAAATCCCATGAGCTGTAGTATGATCACGATGATGCCATAGAGGTCAAGTGGCATGTAATCCATATAGCGCTTCTCGATATACTCATTCTCTCGAACTGTGCGGTACCCTTCCGGTCGGTTTACATTTCTAAGAGAGGTATGATGACCGGCTGCACAGATGTACTGGAACAGAAAGAGGACAACGCTAAGAAGGGATGCCACTAATAGAATCGGGCACAGTACCGGAGCGATTGCAAGCCAACCAATGACCCGGTCTAAGCGAACGAAATAATCATCCCACTTGGTATCTAGCTTAGCAGGAACATAGGAAACCACGGTGTAGTTCACGAGGGTAGAATCCGCCTGCTCAAAGTAGAGCAGGTCTCCAGCAAAGGAGGAGATCTCCATATCTGTACGATTCTCAGCTCGATCGATATCATCATTGCTAAGGTAGGTAATCATAGAATCTGTTGGTACAAGTGGGGCTTCCAACTCACTACCTGGGATATCATGGCCAATCGTATACCTTGATTGTAATTGTGTTGTCTCATTGTCATCAGCGCTATCGGTAAATCCATCGGGGGTTATCAAGAGGTCGATATCCACGGCGCTACTATTCTCAGCGTTATCGGCCTGATACTGGAGGATGGCCTGGGACAGACTATACTTCATAGCATCATAGAAATAGTTCTGATCCTCATTTTGATTGTGGATACGAAAGTTCGCCATACAGAGACCCTTCAGTGCCCAATAGTTCTCATTATTGGTGGTGGCATAGAGCCCAGGTAGCTCTCTTGAGATCCCGTAGCATCGAATGGAATACGATGTTAGTTCACTGCCAGAATTCACATAGGAAAAATTCCTACGAAAGGGCCAATAGAGGTCAAAAAGCCCACTGGATGCATCGGAATACTTGCCATAGGTATAGTCATGTAAAAGGATATGATCATCCTGCTTGTAATCACTATAGCCATTGTCCTTATAGGTTTTCAGGGCATTCAGCATCTCTTTCGTCAGATTGGTCCTTTCGTAGATGCTTTCATCTGACAGGTCCAATTCCTGATTCTTTAATTCAGACTTGGTTACACCCTTAATGATTCCATAGTGGAAGTTGGACTTATTCAGATCCACAGAGTCCTCTTCTGTTAATGCTGCAATGGAATAGCGATTGGTTGCATCACGGAAAAGTTTCTCTCTAAGACTCCTCTGACTGCTGTAGCCGTCCCTACTCTGTAGGATGAAGATGCCTAGGAGAGACACCTCAAAAACTAGAACTCCAATGATCACCATAAAGGCACAGAAGGACTTCCAGCCATATCCTGTTTTCTTTATCTTCATAATAACTCCTTATTCCCCAAGCTTATATCCACGGCCCCATACCATCATGAGGTAGCGTGGGTTGGATGGGTCGATTTCGATTTTCTCCCGGAGATGGCGAATATGAACAGCCACTGTTGAGTCTGTTCCCATCACCGTATCCTGCCAGACAAACTCATAGATTTGCCGTGGGGAAAAGACCTGTCCTGGATGCTGCATAAGTAATTTTAGGATGTCATACTCTGTTGGGGTCAGGCTAAGGGGTTGACCGTCCAGAGTCGCCTGCTTCTTCTCATCATAGATTGTGAGGCCACCATAGGTCATATGCTGTCCCATCTCATCAGGTCCAGTCTCCTTACTGCTTGGAATGCCTCCGAGTAGGAGGTATCTCCGCAGGGTGCTCTTCACTCTCGCCAGGAGTTCCACAGGATTAAAGGGTTTTGTCACATAGTCATCTGCTCCCACATTGAGGCCTAGGACCTTATCGGTATCCTCTGCCTTGGCTGTGAGAAAGATCACCGGCACGTTCCACTTCTCTCGAATCCGTGCCATGGTCTGGATGCCATCCATCACCGGCATCATTACATCCAACAGGACCAGATCAATAGATTCCCTCTCTAGGATCTCTAGTGCCTCCTGCCCATTCAGAGCTGTTACCACCTCGTATCCATCACTAGAGAGGTAGATGTCTAGTGCCTTCACAATATCCTTTTCATCATCACAAACTAATATTTTACTCATAACCACTCCAAAAAAGATCGCTGCAACGATTGTCTTTTCTATGACATCATTGTAGCGAACCATTTTTTAAAAACCAATATGGGAAACCTTTAAGATTTTTTTAAGACCATCGAAAGATTTTCGGATGATCGACTCTATTCTCAATCTGACCTAAAAGATCCTCTTCCATCTCTTCCATGAGAGCGCTTGGATACTGATAGTATCCATTCTTTCTCTCAAATGGGAACTGCACCACAGCAGAGTCCTGCATCAATCGCCGCATAGGCTTTAGATAGGACTCCGAGATACGGAAGGACCCTACGCTGAAGTCTCTAATCCGGGATAAATCAATCGCCTCCTCCACTTCATCCATCATGGTATGATAGACCGACTTCCAGTCGGAAATGTAGACCATTGGGTCGAAGCATAGCCGCAGGCTGAAGCCCTGCTCCATCGCCGCTTTTACCGCCGCTAATCGAGCTGCCAGGCTGCCAGTCCCATGCTCGAATCTCTGAATGATTGGATCAGGTGAGATGGTATAGGCGAAGATCACCCTGTCACAGGCCTCTATCTTAGAAAAGAGATCCTTTCTGGGACACTTGGTCCGGATCTCAATGGTAAGGTCTGGGTGAGACCTGGTGAATTCCACCCAACGCTTCACATAGCCTGTCAGAGATTCTACTGCCAGAAGGTCCGTGTCATAGGATACTGACAGATAGACTGGATGCAGGGTGAGTAATGCCTCTAGTTCCCGGAAGGTATCCTCTAGATTCACGAAGATCACTGGAATCCCAGATGGGTACATACCCTTCAGGTAGCAGTAATCACAATTATAGAGGCAGTTCATGATGCAGGAGGTGTAATAGAAGTATTCATTACCAAAGTCCTGACACACTGGAGCTCCATGATAGATCAGCTGTCCCTTTTTCGAAGCCAGTACCAGGATGGAATCTTCATGCTGACGGATAGCATCCTGCCGACGTCGGTTGAAGACATCCTTATAGTGATGGATTGGGATAATGATGGGATTCTGCTTTCTCTTCTGTGAGAGGATCTCCTCCACCTCATTGGACCCTAGTAGCTCCTCCTCGATGTAGATCACAGGTCGTTTATTCACTGGATGGGTTCCAGGAGATTCCTTATCCACCAGATGGGATTCCTGGGACCGTTTATCCACCGGATGAGATTCCTGAGACCGTCTATCCACTGGATGAGATTCCTGAGACCTGTCCTGTCCACATCGGGCAGCACTATTCACCATTCCATTCGAGATAGCATCTTCCTTATAGGCGATGACATCCTCCCTTAGTTGCGACAGAACCTTCAGTCCAAAGCGCTTCTCCTTTGCCGGGAAGATTCCCTCCTGCTCTAGTTCCTTGATTCGCTTCTGAAAGTCATATCCTATGAGCATGCCGTACTGAATCAGCTGGCGGATCTCATTCTCCATGGTGACAGAGGCTAAGAGCCCCTGGGATAAATCCCTAAGAAGCCCCTTCACATCCTTACCATTCTCAGCCACCGGCTCATTCATCCCATTCTCAGCCACCGGCCCATTCATCCCTTGGATAAATGTAAGGCATGTCTCTACGTAGCCAGCTGACAGTTCTACCATTCGATCCTTCGTCATAGACTTGGCATCACTTCCCATATCCGATACAAACTTCAGGATGTGAATCTGATCAGGTCCAAGGACTTGAGATGCAGCCTCATAGACTGCTGCAGACTCCATATCGTGGAGGGTTGGAAGGGCAAGTTCTTTTGGATTGCATCCCCTATAGATAGCATCCTCAGTCTCCCTCATAACAGCATTTCTTTCTACAGTCTGATTCTCCTCTCCATTCCAGATACGACTGGATGTCAGAATCTTGCAGGGCTCTATGAAATCACGTCCTACGGGATCAGGATAGAAGTCTCGGCCACTATCCTGATTGGTTAGGGCTAGACCCAGATATAATTTGGGTGTGACAGAGGATGCAGCTGCTGCACTACCGTAGAGATAGAGCTGACAATGCTCCCTCTGGTCTACATTTGCAAGGACTGCACCTACTGCATAGGCTGCTGCCACAGAGCCGATTCCCATAACCGTTAAGAGAATCGATCTATCCTCGCTAACAAACTGGCGGAGAGCCCCAGGCTGGTCCAACTGCTTTAGGGACATGGCCTGGATCAGAGGCTTGGCCTCTGGATATAAAGCTACGAAAATAAAAGTCTGACTACTCATAAGAATGAACCAATGAAGATCTCTAGGCCAATGGCAATCAGGATGGTTCCGCCTAGATAGTTGGCATGCTTCTCAAGTCGTGCACCGAACATCTTACCCAGTTTCACGCCGCCGACACAGATAGCAAATGTGACGATTGCAATGATTAGAGATGCCAAAAAGGCCGTCAGCGGACCATACTTTACAATGGTGAAGCCGACAGACAGCGCATCTATGGATGTAGCGATACCCTGGATGATTAGGGTCTTATCAGAAATACAGTCCTTCGTCTCATCCTCTTTGTCTTCAATTCCCTTCTTCTCATCAAGTTTCTTCTTATCAAATTTCTTCTTCAGTCCCTCCAGGATCATGTTACCACCAATATAGAGGAGCAGTCCCAGAGCGATCCATGGGATAAATGGCTGAATTGCCTTGAATGCAGTCGCAATCTGCCTGACACAGAACCAGCCAATCATAGGCATTGCGAACTGGAAGAATGCGTAGACTCCAGCCATCTTCATGTGGCGTCTCTTACACATATCCGGTTCCTTCAGGCCATTAGCGATACACACAGAGAAGGCATCCATTGCCAGACCGATACCCAGACCGATACTATTTAATACAAATACAAAACCCATTACATTCCCTTTGCTTTACATACAAATCCTAAGAATCCAGTGCAGCACCCTATTGCCTGTAGAATGCCTATCGGGCATCTGTATTCCCACTTTCCCTGACTACTCCCACGGGCAAGCCCGTGGGGTTCTTTCTACCAAGTTTAGCTTGTAATCGTACATCATTTTCAGACTTTGGAATACAAGTGTAAATCTATTTGAGTAAGAACTTTTATTACCAAGCAATCTTACGACCACATTAGCAGTAATTTTCTACCTTTCGATAAGGAAGGATAGTCAATCTCCCTAAAATATTAAGTTTATGCTACTTTAATTCCACTATTTAATATTTTAATCTTATTAGCCTTAATCCATTCGATTAGGGCTTTTTCTTTATTGTAACAATCCTCAAATTTAAGAATACATTTATCTTTATCTATGGTTTCTGTTTTATAATTGTAACAGTACAGCAAAAACGATGAATACCAGTCTCTTTGTACTAAAGTGCCATCAGCAAGGTTATACATCCTATCAGACAACTTCTTTTTAATATAATCATCTATTGTATGGTCATATTGACTTGCTCTGTAATTATTAGGCACTTCTATATATGTGCCGCCTGATACTTTAAACTTCTTTTCTATAGTTGTTTGAAATCCAGATGGACACCTATTCTTTATGGACTTACCAAAACGCTTTTTCTTGTTAAACTTGCCCTTGCTGTTAACTGTGGTTTCTTTGGCTCGTTTCATAAGTTTCCTGGCGTTTTTAGGTTCTGTGATAAATACATCTCCAAGACTTCGTAAATGGTTAGCGTCTTCATTTATTGCAAGCTGTCGGTTTATAGCATTGATACGACATAATTCAAAATGTTTAGCTTTTAATTTCTTATAGTGATTAGAATATTTCCAAGACTTGCGACCGTTTTTAACAGTTCCATCTTTATTATAATTTTGAGGATTAGTTGCTCGTCTTGACCTATCCATAGCACGATAATATAGTCTTTCTAATCGTTCTGATTTTTGAATACTATTACCTCGTTCAGCAAGGTTTTTAAGTCCTATCTCTGTATCAGATGTGTAAGCAACCGTTTGTGTGCCTATATCAGCTCCAATAATACCTCTGCCAAATCTATGCCTCGGATTACTAAATCTATCATATTTAGGTTTTGCCTTACCTTCGATAGTTAAATGTAAATATACTCTGTATTTACCACGAATTAGTTTTGGTACAAGAGTGGCATAGCAGGGTCTGTAAGTATCAATACAGTATGCTTCATCTAAAAGTGTTTGGATTGCTTTATTGTCTACAATCTCTGGTTCGACAAGATAGTTTAATATTGCATTAACCTCATCTGTTTGAAATCCATCATTGGTTTTTATACCAAACGCAGATTTACCAAGCTTAAATTGTAACTTATTATCTTTAACAGACATCGGAATACCACGGTTTATCTGTTTTGCTCTAATACAAGGCAAATCTCCATATTTGGAGAAATGAATGGTATTACCGTTATCATATAAGCACTTTTCTATACCTCGCCATATATCTTCAGCTTTAGTAAGAGCAAATACAGCATCAATACCATATTTCTTACTAATAGGTATCATAGCAGTTCTACAATAATCCCAAGTTACATTGTATTGCTTTTGCATCTTATTAAGCTGTTCTGCTAAGTCTTTACGCTTTTTCTTATCTTCTGTAGATCCATATAATTTAAGCAATTTGCGATACTTTTTAGTACGCATAAGCTGGTCATAGTTCTTTTTCATAAGACTTACAAGCTCATTACCCGCTTTTCTAATCTTATCAGAGAGTTTTATGACTTTTTGTATATCATAAGAAGACATATCGGTTTCTACAACCAAGATATGTCTGTCAGAAAGTTTATGAAATTGTTTCAGAAGTTTCTTATATTTTTCATCACTTATCATTTTTCTGCTCCTCAATATACTTAATTACTGTAGCTTCGCTTATGTGACCGACAGTTGATACAAAATAGCCTCTTGACCATAAAACTCCGCATCTCGCATAAAACTGTTTTAATTTTGGATATGCCTTAAATAATTCAATAGCACTAATACTTTTAAGCGTTCTAACCACATCGCAAGGTGCAACCGTTTGTGGTACATCTACGAATATATGGATATGGTCAGACATTACTTCAAGTGCTTTGATTTTATATCCGTAATCATCACATATCTTTTGCAATATTTGCTTTAGAGTGTCGTTTACATTTCCCTGTAATACAGAAAATCTAAATTTAGGACACCAGATAATGTGATATTGTATTAGATATTTACAATGCGAAGCACTATGATATTGTTCTTCACTCATTTTCTTGTTCTCCAAGTTGATATTTTTCCTGAATGCCTCTACGCATCAAATCAAGGAAAGTAATAGTTTCTCCTTCTTCAACTGAATAGATACGAGCAAGGTTCTCAAGTTCTGTTTTCCATTCCATAGGAATAGAGATATTTATTTGTACATTATTTGATTTAGGTCTACCCATTTACTTACCCTCTTTTCTTGTAATAGTTGCTATGCCTATATCTCTCAAATATTTTGCCTTTAAAAGAGATTTACACTGGTCAATAGTTGGATTGATTATTTTACTCCAAATACCATAATTTTGATAAGGCTGAACATAAGCTGCATCTTCTTCAGTAAGTAAACAATCCCATTCTCCGAAAACCCACCCATGTTTTACTAAACCTTTATCTATAATACAAGGTCGAGGATTTTGTTCCTTACATTTATTACAAGGACACCATAAATGTTTGCAATGAGTTAACTCGTAATATGTATATTTGTCTATTTTCTTTTTAATGGTTTGTTCGTAACCACAAAATTCACATTTTAATGTAAACATTAGAAATACCTCTTTTCTATATTCTACATATATTATATATCTATTCTATGTAAAACTCGAGTAAAAAATATATGTGGCTTTCATCCCATAGGCAAGCCTATGGGTTTTCGCCACGAATTTATAACCCATCCATGGCCTATCCATGACTTATCCATGACCTATCCATGATTCGTTTCCTGATGATTCCTCAGTGTCCTGTTTTCTATTTTCTCTTAATTCGATGGAACTGTGGTCGGATGGTAAGTTCAGGAATCACCACTCCATCCCTTTCTTCAATAATGTAAACCACACTACCAGCTACATCTTCGGATAAAAGTGATGCCCCAGCAGTTGGATCTGCTGTAAAATCGGCATTACGATAGAGATCTGTGTCCGTCATATCTGGAAGAATGGTGGTTACTTTCACCCCATACTTTCTCGCCTCTTCAAAGACACTTCTGTCAAAGCTTAATAGTCCAGCCTTGGTTGCCCCATAGGCTGCACCATGTGGATTGGCAAAGTGGCTGCCTGTCACAGATGCGATATTCAGAATGACACCGTGCTTTTTCTCCTTCATGGTTCTTAGAAAGTGCTGAGTCAGAATCATTGGAACCTCTAGGTTCACACGAACCATATCATGGATCTTCTGAGGGCTAACCTCCTCATGGAGTCCGTACCAAGCACATCCCGCATTATTAATAAGGATATCGATGCCATCTCTCCCCACTTCTTCCTGAATTCCCTCAAGCATTTGTTCCACGGCCTTCTGATCTAGGAGATCGCACTCTGCCATATGAAATAATGAATGCTCTAACAGGTTTCGATCTGTATGGCCAAAGTCCCTACCTATGCCATAGACCAGGTAGTTTCTCTCCACTAGTTTTTTGGCAATTGCCTGACCTATTCCTGAGCTCGCTCCTGTAAGTAGTACGCGAGCTGTTACTTCCTGATTTGATACACGATCCGTCATATTCCGTCTCCAATAAGTCTTCATCTATCGCCTTCTTACGGCACTTCTATTTTTGGTTCGTTGATTGTCCTGTTCCAATATTCTATTCTTCGATTTTTATTATCGTATCTGTATTATAACAGTTCGGTCTACCCTATCACCATATGCAAGATTTGTATAGTACCTGTGTGCAGTTTTCATTTCCTACTTGCCTTGTGGGTAATTGAAAACGTAAAGTTCGTCATTCATTACAAGGGAATCATACACAGATGTATAGGTAAATGTTAGTGTCTTGTTGATTTATCCCCAATTCTCGATTCTAGATCTGTTGATTGATGAATAAACTAATCATTCCCTATCTCAGCCCCTGTATTTTCTGTATCTCTTTTACACATCAAAGCAGCATATTATTTCTCTATTTTTTATACTGTTGCTAATCTTATCAACCGACTTATCAACTCGGTGTGGATAACTCTAACATATGTGTGTAACTTTTTTGTGAATTATTTTCTGGATTTCCACTTATCCACATTATCCACATCGTATGTGTGTTCTGTACAATTCTATATTTTAACACTTGCAATGAAAAAGCGTAAAAAAACACCCTGAAACCAGACTGAGCATCCTGTTCCAAGGTGCATATGCATAAAAGCAATACTTCCTTTATGTATCTCACACCAGGCCAGAACTAGATTCAACTTTTTCTTCGGCAGAAATCACCCTTCCGTAAATCGACCAAGGTATTCCTCGTCCTGGCTGACGGTATCTGGGAGATCTACGGAACTTCCATCAAGTTTTTCCCAGCCCGAAAAGCGCTTGCCTGATAGGGTTGGATCTCCCACTTCTGGAAAGTCACTTCCTTCTGGGAGCATGTACTGCTTGTAGATGGACTTCCCATTCTCTGTTGGGAGATAGAAGGTCACCTGGCGCATCTTCTGTGGTACCTGTCGCTCGACAATCGCTGTGCTTTTCGCATGTAGCACGCCTACCTTACCATTGGGATGAGTGTAGTGTTCCTCTGCTTCGCAAGAGAGCACCCCTTTCTTAGGATCCGAAACCCGAATGGTTAGGTCCAGTCGATAGTTTGCATCCTGGGTCTTACGTTCTCTCGTCTTTAATCGCTTCTCCAACTGCTTTTTCACCAGAGCCTCTAACTCCTCATCCTTTAGACTGGCGCCATCCTTGGACTCGATCACTGTCTGCA